>ERZ834382.25-NODE-25-length-216099-cov-30.462873_pt1 | contig 216099 bp, 203 predicted proteins | sample MGYA00519692_ERZ834382 | MGnify/ENA primary metagenome ERZ834382 (study PRJEB31850, sample SAMEA3708751) | human gut metagenome | biome: human gut; feature: human-associated habitat; material: faeces | place: China | collected 2014 ...
GTAGATAAAACCACATAACTGAAAGATGAATTTACACACAAATTTGGACTTGACTGAATTAGTAGGCGTTTAAGGGGAAAAGAAGCATAATAAACCAACTAACAATGTAAAAAAGACCTATCAGATTGTGAAAATTGATCAAAAAGTAGGTTTAGGAGGCTTTTTATGAAGTTAAATGAATTGTCACCTGGTGAGGTGTTTTTTTATTTTGAAAAAATATGCTCGATTCCGCATGGTTCTGGAAATACTGGGATGATTGCGGATTATTGTCTGGAGTTTGCTAAGTTGCATGGACTTAAGGCAAGGAAGGACGCGGCTGATAATGTTGTTATATTTAAGGCTGGTTCTTCTGGATATGAGGACTGTGAGCCTGTGATTTTGCAGGGACATCTTGATATGGTGTGTGAGAAAGAGCAGGATTGCGATATTGACATGAGTGTACAGAGCATTAAGGCTTGCACTGATGGTAAGATGGTGTGGGCTGACGGCACAACTCTTGGCGCTGATGATGGAATTGCAATTGCATTTATACTGGCAGTGCTTGCTTCGGATACGATTGCGCATCCTCCTATACAGGCAGTGCTTACGAGCGATGAAGAGATTGGAATGCTTGGCGCAAGAGACCTCGACACTTCTGAACTTACAGCAAAGAGGCTTATCAATATTGATTCTGAAAATGAGGGAATATTGTATGTAAGCTGTGCTGGTGGTGTGAGGGCTGAGTGTGACATTCCGGTTGTGTATGAGGACGCAGTGGGCTGGGTGTCAGGTGGAGAGCAGGATGACAATGCATCAGATGCTGCAGGAAATGGTCAGGTCTGCTTTGCGGTTAAGATAAGCGGGCTTGCCGGAGGTCATTCCGGCGTTGAGATTCACAAACAGCACACTAATGCTATAAGATTGCTTGCTTCATTACTTTCACATGCCAGCGGGGCAGCAGATTTCCGTCTTGTGTCGCTTTCAGGTGGTGGCAAGGAAAATGCAATTCCAAAAGAAGCAAAGGCAGTTGTAAGTGTCAGAAGCTGCGATGCCACAACATTTGAACAAAGCATCAAAGAGAGTGCAGCTGTGTGGATGCAGGAAATCAGAGCGACAGAGCCATATGCTAAGATTGAGGTTGAAAAGACAGACGCTGCAGCAGACAAAGTCCTTGATTTCCATAGCACTGAAAATGTAATATATGCCCTCTGGTTAAGTCCTGATGGTGTGTACAGAATGAGTCAGGAGATTAAGGGCATGGTGCAGACCTCTCTCAATCTTGGAACTGCGTACTTCGACACAGACAAGCTTGTGTACAAATATCTTATAAGAAGCAATACAGCGGCTGGAAAGAAATTATTGCTAGAGAGAGTCACTACATTTGTAAAACATTTGTCAGGAAAAGTAGTCACAATGTCGGACTATCCTGCGTGGGAATACAAGAGTGATTCGCAGTTAAGAAAGATATGCGTTGATAGCTTTACAAATGTGTACGGCCACGAACCGGAAGTTACCTCAATCCACGCCGGACTCGAATGCGGCATACTTGCCGGGAAAATGCCGGGAGTAGATATGATATCATTTGGACCGACACTTGAAAGTGTGCATACGCCTGATGAGTGTATGGACGCGGCTTCAGTGGAGCGGACTTGGGAATATCTGATGGAGATACTTAAAAGTTTATAACTAAATTTGCGGGAGTAAGTGTGTGACGACAGATTGCATCACATTTACTTCCGCAAATTTAGTTATATACTACAGAAAAATGGGCAGAATATGTTATAGATTAACCATAAGGAGAATTTATACATGATAAAAGATGGATTTTTATACCTTGCGGCACTTATATTTGCAGCCGCAGTATTAGTAAATCTGCCTAAGATTTTTAAAGGGAAAAAGGCACAGGTGTTCTTTAATTTTGCACCGCCGATTGTACTTATATACCTGGGGCTTATGCTGCTTTGCACAATGAAAGTGTGGGACCTTAGTGCAACAAGCGCTGTGTACAAATCAGTCAAGAACCCGATATTATATGCGATGCTTTTCATAATGCTGCTTCGCTGTGATTTGAAGAAAATCATCAAGCTTGGACCTAAAATGCTTATCGGTTTCTTCGCAGCAACATTGTCAATCGGACTTGGATTCTTCGTTTCATATGCGATATTCCATCAGCTCTTAGGCGCAGGTTCATGGAAAGCGCTCGGTGCACTGTGCGGAAGCTGGATGGGCGGCGGCGGCAATATGCTCGCAATCCAGGCAGCACTTGATGTTGACGAAGCAACAATGGCTTACGCCCTTGTTATGGATTCAATCTGCGCGACACTTTATGTAATGTTCCTTCTGTGGGCAATCGGAAATCACGAGAAGTTCAACAAATGGACAAAGGCAGACACAAGCATAATCGACGGCATTGGAGCTACACTCGAAGAGGAAGCAAAAGCCAACACAAAGCCTCTCGTATGGCAGAACATCATTCTTCTGCTCGGTTCAGGACTCTTAGTATCGGCAGTTTCAATGGAACTTGGCAGCATGATTAATTCACATTTATCATTCTTTGACAGCACAACATGGACAGTACTTATCGTATCAGTGCTTGGTATCGTATTCGCCCTGACACCATTTGGCAAGATTAAGGGAACGGAGGAAATTTCAAATGTAATGCTTTATATAGTCATTGCCCTAATCGCTTCAAGAGCAGACCTCGGAGCAGTCGGAAATGCCCCAATATGGCTTCTCGCAGGATTTGTAATCCTCCTTATCCATGTGGCAATAATGATTGCACTTGCGAAGATATTGAAACTCGACATCTTCACATGCTGTGTTGCTTCCCTCGCAAACATCGGTGGAACAGCAACAGCACCGGTCCTCGCCGGCGCATACTCAAATGCCCTCGTACCAGTTGGTATCATGATGGCGCTGCTCGGCTATGTCATCGGAACCGGCGGCGGACTGGTTGTGGCTAATCTGATGAGTGCATTTGGGTAAGGGTTAATGGAATAATTGATGGAATGGATAGCATTTCGGCAGTAGATGGGTACTGCTGGGGTGCTGTTTTTTAATTTTAATATACAATTTTAATTTAATCTTTCATTGCAACTTACCATAATAGATAATATAATTAGTATAATAATTGTCAGTGAAAATGGAGTACCAGTATGGATAAAAGAGATGAATTGCGATTAGGATTTGAGACAGCATATATAGACGGTTCGGTTGCATCAAACAGCTTCTATAGCCCACAGTTTGTATCTAATAATTACAAGGACGGGAAGAAGGTTTTATCTTCCATTGAGGATGAACTTTTAAGGTGCGATAAGTTTCAGATTAGTGTTGCGTTCATTACTTTGGGTGGAATTACGCCATTACTTCAGACATTGAAAGAGTTGGAAAAGAAAAATATTCCGGGCGAAATTCTTACAGGACTATCACAGGATCTGTTGACATATGGTAAATCCATCAGTAAGGAACAGCAAGAAAATATCATAAATGTTATGACAAATGAATTCCCTGCGGGTTCAGGTAAAAAGACATATTCCCAGTGTGTCTTTATAGAAAAGGAAGGCAATGATTATAAACCAACGAAGACATTTCTTGAAATGTTATCAGATAGAGATTTTTATAATGTTATTAAGGAACTTGTTGATTTTGGTATAAGCAGGTATGAAAGAGATTATAAGCAAAGTTATGATGTAACAGATTTTGTCCTTTATCAGAAATATACAAATGAGGACCATTTTGTGCCAGAATTTAGAGATCGTCTGATAGCAATATCGAAATCCGGAAGAAGTCTTCAGTCTGAAGATGTACAGAATTTTCTCAAAGCAAAAGAGCGGGGAATCAGAGTAGAGCTTTTTGTTCGTAAGAATAAAGATGATAAGATTTCTAAGGAGTTTTATTATCTGGGACATATGACAGCTAGTGGAAATACTAAAGAATTTACAATGCCAAATACACAGAAGACAGCAGTTGAAATAGAATGGATTCTTGATGTTCCTGTGCGTGAAGATATCTATGAGTATATTGTAAATTCATAAATACTTACAAAATCTCTGCATATGCAAAGACAGTTACATTTTGTTACAGAAAAGGAGAAGTATTATGATTCAATGGCGCTTTCCATCAAATGATCATGGTGAAAACAAAGGTATAAATGATTCTGGAGTCGCAACATTTAGAGGAACTCCATTAAAGTCACTTGCAAGAGAGATATGCCAGAACTCTCTTGATGCTGCAAAGACAACTCCTGTTAGAGTTGACTTTAATGTATTTTCTATTCCTACAGATGATGTTCCTGGGATAGCTTCTCTGAAGGATGCGTTCCAAAGATGTCTGGATTTTTGGGGAATACAGAAAGCTATTACTACAAAAGAATTTTTCAATAATGCTATTGAAGTATCAAAGAAGGATGACTGTTCTTTTTTGAGGATAAGTGACTTCAATACAATTGGACTTACGGGAACAAGTGGAGAAATAAATACTAACTGGACCAACCTAACAAAATCTTCTGGTGCATCAGATAAAAAAGGAACTGCTGGTGGATCTTATGGTATTGGTAAGTATGCACCTTTTGCATGTTCTGATTTTTCTACTGTTTTCTATAGTACATATAATGAGGATGAGGAAGTTGCTTATCAGGGAGTATCCAGAATAGTAACTTTTAGAAGAGAAGATGATGAGACTACATCGGGAATCGGATATTATGGCAATGAAAAAAATACTCCTGAGTTTGATCAATTAAGTATTGAACCTGGTTTTTCTAGAAATAAAGGAGAATACGGAACAGATATTTATATTGCAGGATATAAGTTTGCAAATGGTGACTGGCAAAAGGATATTATTGTTTCAATCCTTGATGGATTTTTAGGGGCAATTTGGAACGAGAAGCTTGTTATAAATGTAGGCAATAAAGAAGTGTCAAAAGCAACCTTGCAAGATATGATTGACATTTATCGAGACGATTTAACTGATTATACGGAAAGCTATTATGGAGTTCTTGTATCTGAAGAAACTAATTGGATTGAAGAAGACTTTATGGGCTTGGGCTTAGTAAAATTGGGCGTGTTAGTCGGAGATGCTGAAGCACCAAGGCGTGTTGCAATGATTCGTCAAACAGGAATGAAGATTATGGATAAAGATCATCTTCCGGGTCATGCTCCTTGTGTGGGAATAATGTTCATTGAAGGCAATAAGATTAATGAAAAGCTTAGAGTCATGGAAAATCCTGAACATACATTATGGCAACCGGATAGAGCAAAAAATCCAGTAGCAGCAAGAGAATTATTAAAGGCTCTTAATAGATTTGTAAAAGAAGAGATAGAAAAATTAATAGCCACTGGTGGCGGAGATGAAATAGATGCTGTAGGAGTTGGTAATTTCCTTCCGGATATTTCCGATGATCCTAAAGACAAGTCAAAGGAAGAAGTGGTAAGCGATAAAGTCGTTGAAGTTGAAGTGAAGGTGGCTCCAAAAAGAACAAAGGCTGGAGAGGAACCTGGTGAAAATAAGACTGATGATGAGTCTGAAGAAAAAGGCGTACATAAGGAACCAGGCGGAGATGACACAGAGTGGTTCCATACTGGTGGTCATACAGTTGATTCGCAACCAATCAATCCACAACCGGCTCATGTTGAAGATGGGGGAGATGATCCTAAACCATCAAAAAAGACGGTATCGTTAAAGAAATTTATTCCGGTTTGTGTGGATAAGACTAAGGGACAATACATGTTTATGTTGATTCCGAATGAAACTGTGTCTAACGGTGCTATAGAAGTATATCTATCAGCAGAGACACAAAATTATGAAGCTCCAATTAAGTCAGCAATGTTAATTGGTGGAAATCAGGTGTCCTTAAGAGAAAATACAATTTCTGGAATCGAATTTGTAAAAGACCAGACTATTAGATTGAAGGTAGAATTAGATTATTATGAGATGTGCGCTATGGAGGTGAAAGTATATGCAACTTCGAAGTAAGTATTATACATATCCGGTAATTACAGAAGATGCTGATTTTTACATAGATAGCAGCTTTACATCTAATGTTGAACAGGTTTTAGATGGATATAATATCAGGCTGAAACTCAAAGCAGAATTAGTTAATCCGGAGCTTGAAGAAAGATTAAAATCAGAGGAAGTAATGATTGCTCACCATATAGAGTGTACACAGACTTGTTTTAGAAAACTTGTGTTAACCAATGAGTATAACAAAGATTGTGTATTGCGAGATGGGGAAGTAAATGGTGTAGTTCAAATTTGTACATTTTTAGTAGCCAACAAGAGTATAGATAAGTATACAAACAGCTTATTTGCACCAGATTTCAGAGGGTTTAGATTTGACATAGATCGTGGTTGCATTTTGGCAGTAGGTAATCAAATTAATCTTAGAATCAATAAAATTCGAGATGATCTTGCCAATACATCTTCAATCTTTTCTATTGTTCCAAATAGAGACGAGACAATAACAAATATTAAGGTGGATACAACTGGGAATAAGATTGTAATTAGCATACCGCAAGAGACGTTTTCAATTTATTCAAACATGAGTTCCAGCTTAGATATTCAGCCGGTAATGCATTCAATGTTGATTATTCCATCCTTAGTATATGCATTAACTGAGGTTAAAGAATCTCGTACTCATCTGTATGACTATGAGGATTACAGATGGTTCAGAAGCTTACGAAAAGCTGCAGAACAAATAAATATAGTCTTTGATGAGAGTGGATTAGAAAATATCGATCCATTTGATTTGGCACAAAAACTCATGGATAGTCCAATACCAAAGGCTGTAAACTATTTAAGAGGTGATAATGATGAAGAAGATTAAATTCCTTACAGAAGATAGTATAGAAATGTTAAAAAAAAACTCAGAAGCTTTGTACAAGGAAGTGCTCTCATCAGGAAATAAGTCATTAGAGGAATTTTTGGGTGAAAGTGGTCAAATAAAAGAGACAGCATATGAAATAGATGAATTTGTTTTGGAAATGGGACAGCCTGAAGGAAAAGAACCATTGACTGATGCGGAAAATGCACAACGTGTGTATAGTCATATGAAGGCTTTATCGGATTCGCAAGCATCCGATGAGAGAATTTGGATAGCATATACTTTGAATGAGCAGATTGATTATATGAGATATAGGTGGAAAGCGTCATCTTCTGCTGATATGCTTAATAGATATTTCTTTAATTATTCAAAGAACCGTTCGCTCTTTAGAAATGGAATGGCTAGACTGTGGTGGATAGGAAGGGTTACATATGATGAGAGAAGAGAAGATCCTTTTGAATTAACTAAATTTTTGTGTAATCATCAAGATTTTATTGAAACTATTTGTGGTAGAAGTACTTTTAATAATCCAACTGTTCAAAAAGCTACATTGAATGCCTTGTATGATGTTTTGCATGAAAGAAAAACTGATAATCGTGAAGTGATACGAGAAATTGCGAAGTATGTAAATTTATTAGCAGGAACATACATTTTGGATATGCTTTCATATGAGGAAGTGTATGACAAAGTATATAGTAAGTTGATAGAAATAGTAAGGGGATAAAAATGATTTGTAAAGTCTGTGGCAGTGAATTTAATATTGAGAACTTTGATGTGTGTCCATATTGCTTAACTCCAGTTATTCTTGAATCTGAAGATGTGATAGAAAGCAAGGAAGCAAAAGAAGAGACAGAGTCTGTTGATAATAATGAGAATATCGAAGTTGAAAATGCTGAATCTGAAGTCGCAGACGATCCTGAGACAGAGGAAGATGACTATGTAGTCACAGAAGAAGATCTGATAGAAGAGATTGAAGAGGAGTCTGTTGACGAGGAAGAAGTACTTATTGATGAGATTGGATTAAGCGTAAGGGCTGTTAATGCATTTCGAAGAGCAAAAATATATACCTTAAATGAGTTGATTGAATTTTTGGCCGTTAATAGTGTATCGGATTTGAGAAATGTTGGTGCAAAAACGGTAAAAGAAACTGAGGAATTAATAGAAAAACTTCGGACAGGTGAACTTGAAATTATTCGATCAAAAACAATAGATAATGTAGTATCAGAGGGGCCTATTTTTGGGAATATTTCATCAGATTTAGATTATCTTAGTATAGATGCATTAATCGAGCTTGGATTATCAAAGAAATTAGTATCTAATTTTTTACAGAATAATATTAAGTGTTGCGAAGAATTACGTTGTTTATCAAAAAAGGATCTATCAAATATTATTGGAAGCAGATACATAGATAGATTACCAGCTGTCGCATCTTTGTTAGAGAATGATATTATTTCTTTGTTGGATTATGTTTTGGAAAAAAACAGAGGAAGCAGGGAGTACAATATATTTTTGCGTAGAGCAAAAGGTGAAACTCTTCAGGAAATTGCAGATAATCCTGGAAGTGAAGATGAAGGTGTGATTACAAGAGAGCGAGTAAGACAGATTGAACGTAATTACTCACGAAGTGTAATGCCATTTGTGAGAGAACTATTTTATATCTTGAAGGGAGGTAATGCTTACGTTACTGTTCAAGATATAGTGGATATATATGACGATGACGAATATGATCAAATTTTATTGGCTGCATGCAAATCCTTTGAAGAATTTGAATATCTGGATTTTGCTGAATTGTTTGTTGAAAAAGAAGAAGGAGTATCTGCAGAGCAAGTATTAAAAAATCTTGTTACAGAGATTATTGGTGATGGTGCTGATATTTTTGAATGTAGAGAGTTAATAGAAGAAGTTCTTACAGAAAATAAGTTTGATTATATAGATATTGAAGCTGTTGTTAGTTTATTGAAAAAGTACAACTATACTATTTATGGTTCATTTGCAGTAAAAGGCAGATCAAATTATGCAACTGTTTGTATGTACTTGATTAGAAAACTGTTTCCAAATGGAATAAAATTATCGCAGAGTGAGTCGGAGCAGTCAGAAGACTTAATTAAATTGAGACAAGTAATAGATGACAAATATAGCGGTCTTTCAGTTCCTTCGAGCGATAGAGCACTTAGTTCTACGTTAGTGAGAAGTGGGCTGATATTACGTGGACGTGGAATGTATATTTCACAGGAGTTCATTTTAATTGATGAATCACTTTTGCAAGAAATTAAGTCGTATATAGATGCTAAAGAAACCAACAAGGTATTTTATAATGAAATTTATTCTGACTTTGAGGGCGTTTTGAATATGCTTTGCGGAGTGGATAATTATAATTATCTTCATGGTATTTTGGCTATGAGATTTCCGGATTCATATGAGTATGGAAGAGATTATTTACTAAAAAATGGCGTAAATGATTCAGAAGCAGATAGTATTGCGGATAGAATTTATAATTATATTTGTAATGTTGGACGACCAGTAAGTAAAGCAGAATTAGTACAGGCATTTAGAGGATTTAGCAATATAATGCTTATTATGCCATTTGTAAATGACGATAGACTAATGCAATGGGATTATAATTATTATGCATGTACGGGGATTTTAGACATATCACACGAAAATATTGCCAATATTGAAGAAACTATTTTAGAAATTTTTGACGAGAATTCTGGATATGCAAGTGATGGACTTCTTTACGAAAAGGTCCAGGAAAACAATCCGGAATTCCTGCAGAAAAATAATATAAACTCTGAAATGAATTTACATTATATTGTTTCTAAATTGTATTATTCCAAGATGGATTTTAGAAGGCCTCATATTGGAAGAAAAAATGTTATTGATCTTTCTTCTACAAAGAATGTTATTTTGTATCTATTAGGGAATCCAGACTTCTTTACATATGATCAATACTTAGAGATGTGTGATAAGATGAAATGGTCACGTGTAACAGTAAGTGCTGTCCTTTATGACATAGAAGAGGATTATGCAAGAGTTTCTATGGACGGATATATTAGGAAAGAACTGTTTTCGATTTCGGATAATTTGATTTCAGATATCAAGTTAAATATCGAAAGAAAAAGTGAAGAAGGTATTCTTTCATTAATGAATCTCGAGATGGATGGGTTCCCTGAATGGAATCATGAATGGAATGAATTTGTAATTGAGACCGTTGTTAAGAAATACTATCCTGATTTATTAGTTGTTCATCCATCAATGAAAAATCGAAGATATCAACGTGGCATTATTGTTAAAAAGGAATTAGGTTTGTATTCTTATCCGGAGATAGTTGCATATAAAATGAAATTGACTGGAAGCGAAATGATGACAGAGAGTCAGTTTTTATCGTTCTTGGTAGTGCATAATCTGGCTCGTAAAGTTATTCCAAATGAGTTAACAAATTCAGATTATGTAAAAAAAGAAGGCGAATACTATATTACGGTAAAATAAAAAGAAGAGGTGAATTACGAATGTGGGAGGACTTACCTAAAGTACAAAAGGAAGAGTATAAGAGACTTATATTAGCTTTTGCTAGCTTGACTGATATGTTTGCACAAAAATCTAATGAGGATGATATCAAAGCTGCGCCAATTATAAATTCAAAGTTCCAAGAAACTGCATTTCAAAAAGCATTTAATGCATATGCTGAGGATATTGGAAATACTTCATATGATGTTTCTCTTCAACATGCGGGAGAAAAATATTTAGTAGGAATAAAGACTTTTGGCATTGCGTCAGGAGATCAGAAAGTTGCCCAATTCAAGGCAAAGCATGATGAATGGGCTAAAATAATAGAAGAGATAAAGACTAATGCTAGTGGTGTAGATGAAAAGGATGAAATAAACAACTTAAATAAAGAACTTTATATGACCTTGGCTAAAAGAATTGCTAAGATTAGAAATGCAAGAATTGATTCATCAAGGGCTAATATTAGAGGGTTCATGGTTGAAATTGATGATAGTCATGTTCATTCTGTTTATCATGTTTTGATGCCTTCAAGTAAGAATGAAGAGGCAAAAATTTTCGTGGGAGAAACGGCTTACGATAAAATAGATATAGAGAACTTGACAATTATTGGATGTACAGGAAAAAATAATCCTACAAATTTCTTTTTCTCTGATGGAAAGCATACATACAAATATACATCTGCAGATAGTCAGTTGCATATGAGTTTCGACAATAGAAATATTGTATGTGATGAATGGAATGTTAAGTATGCTGATGATGCTCATGCTATATTTGGAAAGATAGCAGATATAGTATATCCAAAAGCAGAGGAATTGTTGCCAGAGGATGATATTACTGAATCTATAGATGAAGTTAGTAAGCCAGAATTAGAAATAGAAGAAACATATTGCTGGACTATCTGGAATAAAAACCGAGAGACGGAAATGTACTCTGGTTTTAATAGCTTTTTTGGTATTGGGTCAAAAATGGGAAAGGATCAGAGAAAGCAAAGAATTGAAAAATTATATACTGAATATGAGGACCAGGTTGAATATAATATTTTATATGAAATTAAGCAGGGGATGACGGAGTTTTTGCTAGAACCAGCGTCTTCAGTAGATGAAAAAGCTCAAAAAGTTCGACTAAGGGAATATCTAGTAAGACTTGCTAAACAATCAGGAACGTTTGAACTTAAGAAGGACATTTTTAAACTGCTTTATCGTCCTATGGATGAAATGTATATTCCGATTCCAGACTCAGCACAGTTTCATAAAGATCATCCTAATTTTTTTGGAAAAGGATATGGCAAGACAAAGCCAGGAACTAATAAACTGGAACTGCCTAAAGAAGCCAGAAGGTTTAATTTGATTTTTGAACCATCAGGTGATGTTCTACCTGCCTATATAACACAGGATAATGGTAAGGCGATAGAATCTGCTGAAAAACAGACTTATTTAGGTGAATGGATCTTAAGAGGAGTATTTCAATTGGAAGAGTATGAGCCACTCACATCAGCAAGACTTGCGGAGCTGAATATCAATGGTCTTCGGTTTACAAAATATAAGGGATCAGAAGACATTCATATAGAGTTCATTTGGATTGATGAAGAAAATCCACCTAAGGGATTTATTCCAAGAAAATAGAAAAAATCTTTTTGTAATATTAGAAAATAGGGATGACGTTAAGTCATCTTCTATTTTTAGAATTATATTGCGGCGCGCCGCGATTTTTGATATACTTTATTTTGTGAATTTATAACTAAGGAGAGATAAACATGTTTAGATGTGCTTCATTTTTTGCTGGAGTTGGCGGAATTGATTATGGATTTGAAAGTACAGGCGGGTTTAAGACAGTATATGCAAATGAGTTTGATTCTTATCCTGCGAAAACATTTGAATTGAACTATGACATAAAGGTTGATGTAAGAGATATACATGAAGTAAAAAGCGAAGAAATACCAGAGTTTGACATTATGCTGGCAGGATTTCCATGTCAGGCATTTTCAATTGCTGGATACAGAAAAGGGTTTGAAGATGAAAAGGGACGTGGTGAATTATTCTTTGAGCTGACAAGAATTTTGGAAGACAAGAAGCCTCGATTTGCATTTTTTGAAAATGTAAAAAATCTTGTGGGACATGATAATGGAAATACGTTTCGTGTTATTTGTGAGCAACTAGATATTTTGGGATATAAATACACATATCAAGTTTTAAATGCGATGAATTATGGAAACGTTGCTCAGAATAGAGAAAGAATTTATATTGTAGCTTTTAGAGATGAGGCTGATTATGAAAAATTTCATTGGCCTTTATCAGTTCCTTTAACAACAACTGTTAAGGACATTATTGATTTTGAATCAAAGGTGGATGAGAAATACTATTATACGCCTGGGAAATATAAGGGAGAAATATATGACGCGTTAGTGGAGGGAATGAAGGATGATGATCCAAGTAACCCTGCTATTTATCAGTGGCGCAGAAAATATGTTAGAAAAAATCAATCAGGTGTAGTTCCGACACTAACTGCTAATCAAGGCGAAGGTGGTCATAATGTTTGTTTAATTAAGACACAACATGGTATTAGAAAAATGACACCTAGAGAGTGCTTTAATACGCAGGGATTCCCATCCGATTATAAGTTACCTACTGATATGAGTGATGCAAGGCTTTATAAGCAGGCAGGTAATTCTGTGTGTGTATCTGTGATAAAAAGAATTGCAGAAGAAATATTTAAGGTTACTAAAGGGATAGTGGAAAATACATGAAAACAGTTAGGGTAGTTGCAGCAATAATAAAGGCAGTTAATAATAAGAAAGAACCAATTATTTTTGCAACCCAGCGAGGATATGGAGAATTCAAAGATGGCTGGGAATTTCCAGGTGGTAAGATAGAAGCTGGAGAGACTCCACAGGAAGCATTAAAACGTGAGATTATGGAAGAATTAGATACAGAGATTAAAGTTGGAGCTTTAATCGACATGATAGAATATGATTATCCTAATTTCCATCTTTTAATGGATTGCTTCTGATGTGAGATATTAAGCGGAGATCTGGTATTAAATGAACATGAGAATGCAAAATGGCTGACTAAGGAGCATATTGGAGAGGTTGAGTGGCTGCCAGCGGATGTTACTTTGATTGAGAAGATAAGAGGGAATATGTAGGGCTTTATGCCAAGATTATTTTGACGAAATTGGAGAATTAGATATTATGCCACAAAATAATCAGGTATTACAGAAAAGAGAAGGGTACTCCCAGTTTTTTTCTGCGTACTCGATGATCGATTTGGCTCTATGATTGGATTGTAGTGGATATGATGATGTATAGAAGAACAGTCAAAAAATGTGGCACTTCTTTATGAATATTGGTTGTTTTTTGAACTATATAAGATTATCGATTCCATTGATGGCTGTAAAAGAGTGTATTTAAAAGACGATGATTTTTAACGGTAAGTGATGGAGGGATAACAATTTCGTTGCAGGAAGGAATTTAAAACTACTTTATATGAAGGATCATATTCCAGACCGTTCAGGCCGGATTATATTATTGCAATTTTTCCAGATTCTTATGTTAAATGAGTTAATTTCGAAGAAAGAGCTTGTGGAAAGATTAAATGTGCAAGGCAATGGTATAAGACAAATGAAAGGAATCATCACGCAGGTTTCTATTATGTACTAAAGGTTAAAGTTATCGGTAATATGTGCGATCTAAAAGAAATTGGAGTGGATGAGATTAGTTTGCAAAACGGTAATGATGCTTATAGTCCGCATTCAACTAAAATTTTTTACATGGAAGATCTAAGCTAGACGGAGAAGTGTAATGGCAGATGTTTTAACAAAAGAACAACGGCATAAAAACATGAAAAATATCCGGGGAACAGATACTAAAATCGAAATTATACTTAGAAAAGCTTTGTGGGCAAAAGGATATAGGTATCGGAAAAATTATAGTAAGTTACCGGGTAAGCCAGATATTGTTCTGACAAAATATAAGATAGCCATTTTCTGTGATGGAGAATTTTTCCATGGAAAGGATTGGGAAGTATTAAAACCAAGGCTGGAGAAGAGCAATAACAGTGAATTTTGGATAAGTAAGATATCTAGAAACAGAGAGAGGGATGATGAGGTAAACAAAAGATTGTTGTTTGAAGGATGGACTGTTATCCGATTTTGGGGTGATGATATTAAGAAGCATACGGATGAGTGTGTGAAGGTTATTGAAGAGGCAATTTTTGATACAGTTATACAGGAAAATGATATGGTATGAATTAGCTATTATATTAAGGAAATACTAACAGGAGGATTTAAGATGGCGAGAAAAGAGGTTGGCTTTGTTGTGACTGATGATTATAAAACTTGGATAGAAGAAGTAAAGAATAAGATTAGAAATAGTCAGATTAAGGCTTCTGTTAGAATTAATTATGAGATGCTTGATTTATATTGGAATCTTGGTGTTGCGATATGTGAAAAGCAGAAGCAAGCAAAATGGGGAGATACATTTCTCAAAGTAATGAGTAATGATTTGCAAAAAGCCTTTCCTGGAGTGTCTGGTTTTTCGGTAGAAAATCTAAAACATATTCGTTATTGGTATAATTTTTATACGAATAATGAAGAATGGTTACAAGGTGTAACCCAAATTGAAGGTATGGTAAAAAGCATTCCGTGGGGACATAATCAACGAATTATGTATAAGTGCAAAGATATTGATGAAGCATTATTTTATATACAAAAAACTATGGATAATAACTGGAGTAGAAATGTATTGGTTCACCAGATCGAAAGTGATTTATATGCAAGACAGGGGAAAGCAATTAATAATTTCCAAGTCAAGCTTCCAGAACCACAGTCTGATTTGGCAGAGCAGACATTAAAGGATCCATATAATTTTGATTTTTTAGCATTGAGAGAAGAATATAATGAAAGAGAACTGGAAGATGCATTGGTGGAGCAGATAACACAGTTTTTATTGGAACTTGGAACAGGTTTTTCATTTATTGGTAAGCAGGTAGAAATAAAAGTTGGAGAAAGTAACTTTTATATGGACCTACTATTTTATCATGTAAAACTGCATTGCTATGTTGTGGTTGAATTGAAAACAGAAAAATTCAAACCAGAATTTGCAGGTCAACTAAATTTCTATGTTACTGCAGTGAATAAGAATATGAAGGATGAGCAGGATAATCAGACAATTGGAATCCTAATTTGTAAGGATAAAGATGACGTGGTTGCTGAGTATTCATTGGAAAATATTTCACAACCTATAGGAATAGCACAATATGAATTGACTAAAGTGTTGAGAAAAGAGTTTAAAAGTAGCTTGCCGACTATTGAAGAAATTGAAGAAGGCTTGTCAGAATAAAAAAGGTTACAAGTTGTAACCCAAATTGGAAAAGGAGAAGAATGCTATGAATATAGAAGAAATTTTGCATGCAAACTTAACAGATGAGCAATATTCAGCTGTGATTGATGATTCCAGAAATATATTATGTCTGGCCTGCGCAGGATCTGGAAAATCAAGGACTCTGGCATATAAAATAGCCTATTTAATATCGAGAGGTGAAGCACCAGAGAGTATTATTGCATTTACATTTACAGAAAAAGCTGCTGAATCTATCAAGCGTAGGGTGGCGGAGGCATTACATAAATTTGGATTATCTGAAAATATAGTGGGTGCTATGTTTATTGGTACTTTAGATGCATTTTGTCAGAAACTTTTGGGAGATATTAATGCGAAATACCGTCAGTTTGATATCTTGGATCAGAACAGACTGGTATTATATGTCATGTCGAGATTTAAAAAATTGGGATTGCAGAATGGGCAAGGATATTTTAAACGTATCAAAGATTTTACTGATGCGTGGCAGACCATGCATAATGAAAATATAGCATTAAAAGATATTGAACAGTATGATGAGGAATTGTTTTGTCGATTATCATGTCTTTCGGAATTGTTGAGTAATGATGGATACATGGATTTTTCTTTTGCGATATATCTTGCAGTTCAAGAATTGAAAAAGATAGATAAAAAAGAGGGTTCCTATATTGAAAAATTTAAATATCTTTTCGTTGATGAATACCAGGATATCAATCCTATACAAGAAGAATTTATAAAAACATTATCTGGTTTTTTGGATATGTTATTCGTTGTGGGTGATGACGATCAGGCTATTTATGGTTGGCGTGGTGCTAATGTACAGAATATTTTAACATTTGAGGATAGATATGAAGATGTTAAAGTTCATAAATTGTTGGTGAATTTTAGAAGCACAAAAGCAATAATTGAAACAGCAAATAGTTTTGTTCAAAAAACAATTCCGTTTGAAAGATTGCCAAAAGAGATACGTTATCACCAGAATGGTAATATTCAAGATTTGCGGAATTTATGGTTCCAGACCAGAGAGGATGAAGCTAAATGGGTTGCACAGCGAATTAAATCACTAATAGGAACAACTTATATTGAATATAATCCGGATGGAACAGAAAAAAATAGAAGAGGTCTCACATACAGTGATTTTGCTGTTCTAATCAGAGGCATTCGTTCTCAAAATGGAGAGAATAAGGATATTCAATTTGTCAATGCAATGAGAGAACTGAATATACCTGTAAAAACATCTGGGGAAGGTGGTATTTTTGATCGTCCGTATGCTCAATGTATATTGTCCATAATGGAATTATTGCGAAATGGAACCGGGGTAAACCGAATTGACGCAGAAAAGTGTTTTAATGAACTGGTTTTACCTATTTTTCCAGAGGCTGACAAAAATAAATATTTTAAGGTTTTACAGGAATGGTATTCAAATATATATGCACCAACAACTTCGGCAAGGAGAAAAGTATATCCACAGAATTTTTTACATCAGTTGGCAGATGCACTTAATTTAAGAACATTGAAAGATGAGACAGCATTAAGAGATTTGGGATTATTTAGTGATATAATCAAAGATGTAGAACAGACGTATGTCAGTATAGACTCCGAATGGAGATACAGAGAAATGCTTAATTTTTTGGAAAATATAGCACAGAATTATGAATTGGATTCTGTAGACTATATTTCAAAGGTTGATGCAGTTAATGTGTCTACCATACATAAGGTTAAGGGACTTGAATATCCAGTGGTATTCGTAGTGGATTTGGTAAATCAGCGATTCCCAGGAAAAAGGGGACAGTATAATGGAATTTTGCCAGAGGAACTCATGACAAATGCGATAGATAGAGGGGCTTATGGAAATAGAGCAGAAGACGAAGCAAGATTATTTTATACAGCAATTACCAGAGCCGAGCGCCTATTATATTTAACAGGAAGTGAAATACATCCAGGATTAAAAACCAAGAAAAAACACTCTGTTTTTACAGCGGACTTAAAGCACTCAGACATGAGATATGATACGTCATTAGATATATTGGCAGACAAAATTGAACCGGTACCAAGATTTGATGATAATGAGTTACCTACAGATTTTTCTTCAGTAAAATCATATTTAACATGTCCGTTTATGTATAAATTGCAGAATATCTATGGTTATAATGCAGCAGTACCTGAATTGTTTGGGTTCGGGCAAACAACTCATACTATATTGGAACGATTGCATCAAAAATATAAAGACAGAATTCCGACTGAAAAAGAAATATTTGATATAGTTGAAGATACGTTTATGCTTAAACATGTATTTCCAAGTAATGATCCTATAAACAGACCGGGTTCGTATGAACGTGCAAAAAATCTTGTACATGAAATTATGAAAAAATACGTGGATACATATTCAGATGATTTCTGCAGAATCCGTCAGGATGAGGCACGGTTTGAATTATTAGTAGATGAGGCATTGATTACAGGTTCTATTGATTTATTGTTAAAGGAGGACAAAACTAAAAATATCAACGCGGCAGAGGTGATTGATTTTAAATCAATGGAAGTTCCAGATGGATTAGAGGAGTTTGATTGGCGTGAAATGTCACTACAAGTACAACTGTATTCGAGGGCTGCAAAAGAAGTTATAGGTGAAAATGCGGAAACGGGATATGTCCATACACTGAAAAATAATAAACGAGTAGAAGTTCCGGTTGATGAAACTGCGGTTAAAAATGCAATTGGTGCAATAGAGTGGGCTGTAAAGGGAATTTTGCAAGAAGATTTTCCGATGAGAGCGTGTTCATCGAATTGCAAGAATTGTGATTATAGAGCTTTGTGCAGACAGGAGAGAGAGCCGTTTAAACGCCAGGAGCTACCGCCAGTTATTAATACGCCTGTTGGAGAACGGGTAATTGCAGCATTTGAAGAGGAAGATGGTGAGTTCTAAATATGAAAATAAAATATGAAGCAATAGACATATTTTCTGGATGCGGAGGCGTATCGTGTGGACTTTCATTGGCTGGATTTAAGGTTAAATCAGCAGTGGAAATAGAAAAGCATGCAGTTGATACCTATCTGAATTATGCTCCGTTGAGTAAAGTTAATGTGTTAAACGATGATGTTTGTGATTTGAGTGGCGAGCAAATATTAAAGGCGGCCAGAATAAAAAAAGATGATATTTACTTGTTCGCGGGATGTCCGCCTTGTCAGAATTTTTCAAGACAAAATCCGCTTAATAAGAATAAAACCGATGCTGAACGAAAAAAATTATTATTTGAATTTCTACGTTTAATAGAAGAAATTCTACCGCCATTTATTTTGATGGAAAATGTTCCAGGGATAAAGACGGAGTTTAATAGTGCAATATTAAGCGAGTTTTTGGAACGGTTAAAAAAACATTATGACATCAAAGAAGATGTATTGAATGCAGCTAATTATGGTGTGCCACAGGCAAGAAAAAGATTTGTTTTGCATGCTGTTCGAAAAGATATTAACAAAGAATTGAAAGAAAATGGTTTTTTATTTGATTTACCAAAAGCTACTCACGATAAAAAAGGCAATAACGGTTTAAAAAAATGGAAGACAGTTAAAGAAGCGATTGATGATTTGCCTATAATTAATGCTGGAGAAGAATATGAAGATGATGGCAAAATACATAACCATAAATGTGCTGGTCTATCTGATACTAATTTGAAAAGAATTCGGGAAATAAGAGCTAATGGTGGTTCAAGAAATGGACTGTCAGAGAAACTTGTTTTGGATTGTCATAAAAAGAAAGATGATGAGGGAAATGTCTTTTCAGGACATGGGGATGTGTATGGTATAATGGATCCGGATAAACCAGCACCAACAATTACTGGAGGATGTTTGTGTTATTCAAAAGGAAGATTCGGACATTATAGCCAGGACAGGGCTATATCGATACGAGAGGCAGCACGGTTACAGACATTTCCAGATGATTTTGTTTTTAGTAATTCATTATCAGATTCAGCGTTGCAAATAGGTAATGCGGTACCAATTGAATTAGTAAAGGCAAGTGGTGAAGTGTTTAAAATGGCGATAAAAAGTATAAAAACAAGCAGAGCAAAGAAAAAAGTGAATAATGCAGAATCATAGGATGGAGAAAAGAATATGGATGAACAAAAGATGCAAGAAGATATTTCAAGCATACAACGGATGAAAGAATGTGGCTGTTTTAAGAATTATATAGAATATATACAATTCCCATTTTATAAAAATCTTGTTGAACATAGTCGTATCAATTTTGATTTTCCAATGACTGTATTGATCGGTAAGAATGGTGGAGGAAAGAGCTCAACATTACATGCATTGTATGGAGCACCAAAAGGGTATACATGTAGTGATTTTTGGTTTTCGACAGAAGTGGATCCAATTGCTGAAGGAGGTATAAATAGGTATTTTTATGGATACCGAGAAAACTCTGGTTCTGGAATAAAGGAAGTAATGAAAACCAGAATGAAAAGGGGATCTGCGCAAAAAAAGATAGACTTGGATTATTGGGAAACAAGTAGACCTAAACAAAAGGATGGAATGTTATTGAGTGAAAGGAATTCTCCTGTAGATAAAGAAGTAATATATTTGGATTTTAGGGCGGAAGTTAGTGCGTTTGATAAAATATTTCATTTTTCAAAGGAAGGATTGGAAGATAGAAAAGAGTTACTAAGAAGCAGATCAAAATATTTGAAAAGACTATTTGAGAATGAAGACATGCGTTTCCCAGGTGTGGAAGATAGTAAAATGGGTAAAATAGAAATTTTATCGCCAAGAGTTGTGGAAATTATTGGATCCATATTGAATAAACAGTACAGTGATATAAGAGTAGCGGAGCATAGATTATTTAAAAATTTCGGGACATCTGTATATATAAAGAACAAGTATGCTACTGGATATTCGGAAGCTAATGCAGGAAGTGGGGAAATTGCAGTTGTTCAATTAGTAAGACGAATTGAAAAAGCTTCAGAATATGCATTGGTATTATTAGATGAACCAGAAGTGTCACTGCATCCCGGAGCACAAGAAAATCTAAAATCATATTTATTGGATGCCATAAAGAAAAAGAAATTGCAAGTGATAATATCTTCACATTCTCCTGCACTGATAAAGGGATTGCCTGACTCGGCTATAAAATTGTTTAAGACGAATGAGAACGGAAAATTTTATATTGAAGAAAATGTGCACTATCAAGAGGCTTTTTATAACATAGAGGATAAAGTGAGTGATAAAAAGATAATATATTGTGAAGACTACGCTGCTCAGATTTTGATTGAGAAGACACTTGTTTATATGAAAAAAGAAGAGTTTTTTGAAGTTGTTTATTTTCATGGTGGTGAAAAGACTTTGATTAACCATTATATGACTCCAATTACATTAAATAAAACATTATCTGAAAAAATATTTATGGTGTTGGACGGTGATATGAAAACAGATTATGTTTTTGATGAAAGTACTCTGACTAAAAACCAACTGGAAAATCCACAATATTTAGCAGATTGTGTAAAATCCGCTTTTGGAATGGATTTAGATGTATATCCAGATGGAGGAATGGGTGGAAAGAGAAAAGATCAACAGTGTGAGGAGTATCTGAATTATCTTAAATATTATTCGACAAATGTATTTTACTTGCCAAATAAAATGATCCCAGAGGAAATATTGTTACAAAGCAGATTGGTTCAAGAACGATTTGGAGATATATTGGGAAAATATGAAAAGATAGATTCGAAAAACGCTAAAGAAGTTGTCAGAGAAATATGTATATCTGAGGATGGGGATGACCAAAATGTTAATCATACAATAAAGAATTTGGCCAATAAGTGGAGTTTGGAAGAAAGCGATACAAGAGATAAATTAGTGAAAGATTTGCAAATTATATTTGATAAATAAAACACCAATCCCCATCATATAATGAACACACAATTTGCAAATTTCATAATTTGCCGAAGTGTACAATTATTGACCGAAGCAGTATTATATTTTGGCATAAATCAGAAAAAGGTCAAAAATTGAAGATCTATTTAAAAATAAGCCGTCATAGTCTCTTGTGGATGGCACTGGATTGTTTTGTCCAGCAAGCAAGAAGAGTGTTAGAAAAAATGCAAAAGGAAGACCTTATAAAAATATCTAATACAGGTCGATATGCAAAGTATATTTTGTACTAAGTGTTCTTGTTGGTTAACTTGTTGATGCCGCGTTAAATGATGCGTTAGAAATTTATAATGTGATAGGAGACATAAAGACTTTGTGTATTTGTATGGTATCAAACAACCAAATTCTGGTGCGTTTTCCTTAAAAAACACCAACCCTGTCCATAGACAAACACAAAACCCCATCGTATAATGAACACACGATTTGCAAATTTCATACTTTGCCGAAGTGTACAATCACGACGGAAGGCAGTATGATGTTTTCGCATAAATCAGAAAAAGGTCACAAACTGTCACCTTTTTCGAGAAAATGAACCATGATAGTCCCTTGTGGACGACACCGGATTGGTTTATACTATATTCAGGCTTGAGACAAGCCAATGAGAAAATGAAAAATGACAACTGAATAGCAGTTACAGATTTGAGTAAAATTACGGATCATATACCCGCAGGATGAAAGTCACAGTTATCATATTAGTAGGCTGATGGATTGAGAGATGAAAGCTGAGAGGCTGGACGGAAGTCTGGGCAATGCGGGAGCAGGTATGTTGCGTAAGGATAATAACCCATGAGGGGCGAGAAGTTCGTCCCGATCCCCGTAATGCAGGTAGGGGAGATAGCGCTTCTCCGGAATGGAGAAGGGCGTCGTGAACACAGCTAGTGGCTCATCTGTAATTCCCGGAGGTGAGTACACCTTTACGTATACGGGGCGATGAGGGGTCAGAAAGACCGGCGTATACCTTCATAGGACGTTAAGAGAAGTCCAGAACAGAATTAGTGATAACCAAAATCGTTATCCATAGTTTATGCATTTTCGAATGAGCTATGGGTAGCGATTTTTTTAATGGAGGTAACTCAGATGGAGAAAAAAATAGATATTAAAGCAAAAACAATTAAGGTGGATACGGGTAAAGGGAATGCCATAAAAGTAACCATGTCATACGGTGAACAATCAACTCTGGAAGAGTTGTTGATAGCATATCTGGGACAGGAAATAGCAGACGGCAGTGCAGCATAATAGCGGCTACCTGATGATGCATAAGGGGAGCGTGTGATGATTGTGACTGGTAAAAATGCTGAAAACCATATTTTGTCAGAAAATGTGGGTGGTAGACAAGTATTTGATCGGGATGTAATATAGGCATGTGGCAGGAAACAGATACGAAAGAGCTGATGCGCCTTACGGCTACGTGAAAAGTCCAGAGGACAAGCATAAGTTGGTTGTGGATGAATTCGCAAGCCAGATAGTAAAACGTATTTTCAAGGAGTTTCTGTCTGGAAAATATATGTATAAAATTGCAGAAGGACTGAACCGTGATGGAATAGATACACTGGGAGTGTATATTGCCGTGCTGTCGGGAAGTGAGAAGCAACTTGTCAGATATCGTGAGAAAAAGCCTCTCTGGAATAATGTTGCAGTAGGCAGAATCCTCGGAAATGAGCAATATACCGGCACGATGGTTTACAGCCGCTTCAAGAGTGAGAATGTTGGTGATAAACACGCAAAAGCACTCCCAGAGGATGAGTGGAAGCGTGTGGAAAATTGTCACGAGGCAATTATCAGCAAGGAGGATTTTGAAAAAGCCGCTGCCATGCGAAAAGGAAATACATGTGCCAGTGCCAAAAGAAAGCATGAAACATATTGCCTGACCGGCAAAATGATCTGTGGCAACTGTGGACACCGCCTGTCTCATACCTATGGCGGACGACCGAAGTATTATTGCGCAAAGCATTATCTGGACAAATCGGATGGAAAATGCAATATCAGTGTGCTGGATGCCGATATGGAAAGTGTTGTGAAGAAAGCACTTCAGATGATGATTGATGTACTGGTAGATTCTAGAAAGGTAGTGGACATACAACGGGAGAAACAGGCAGAACGATTAAAACAGGCAAAGAAGCATCTTTCAGATATTGAGCATAGCCGTGAACTGATCGAAAAGGACCTGCGTGAAGCTTATGAAAGCTACAAGCTTGGCATGACAGATAAAGAAACATATCTGGAACAGCGTAAGATATATGAGCAGATGCTTGAGCACCTGCAGGAGAATATCGAAAAGCAGATGGCAGCAGTCACCAAGATGACAGATGTGGATGTGCCGGAAGTGGCAGGATTGGAGATGCTGGAAGGGCAGCTGAAGCTGACCGGACTTAACAGGGAAATGGTGGATGATTTTGTGGAGGAGATTGTTGTGTATGCAAAGGACAGGGTGGAGATAAAGTGGAAATTCAGGGATGAGTTTGCGGAGATGGAAAAGGCTTGAAAAAGATAGAATATTTGGTGGAGAAGATGGAGGTGGGGTGGTATACTTGTACTTATGGAAGTATATCACTAGAGAGATGAGGTGTTTTTATGATAGCGAATGTAAAAAAGGTTAAAGATGTGGGTGTTTTTAAGGATTATGAAACTAAGAAAACAGGATTACAGAAGGATTTCGGCAAGAAGAATTTTATATATGGTCTTAATACATATGGAAAATCTACATTATGTGATATTTTTAAAGATGTTTCATATGATGCAACAGATCGTATTCAAAAAAGACTTACCATACCAAATGGAACGAATCAAGATATTGTGATAAACTTATCCGATGGTGCAGGTACTGTAAAGTTGAATGGAAGTTCTTGGTGTAATAATAAGTTGAAGAGTAAACTGATGGTATTTGATACAGAATTTATGATCAATAACGTTTTTAATGGAACGAATCTGATTGAAGATAGAACAACCAAGGAAAATTTTACAGAATTCATATTAGGTGATAAAGGGGTTGCCTTAGCACAAGAGATAGAAGAACTCAAAAGAGAGATAAAAGACGAAAAAGCTAAATTGCAAGGAATGGTTCCATATTCACAAAAAGGAGAGAGCGATGCTACAATTAAAAAATATGTTAAGCAATGTGTTGAGGAAAAAATAGAAGATTTGGAAGAAACTAAGGAAGAGCTTTCAAAGCAAATAAAAAAGAATAGACAAAGGGAAAATAACAGAGCTGATATTAAAAAGTACAAAGTTATTGAAGCCCCTGATTGTAGCAAACTTACTAAATTAATTAAAGAGGTTGAGGCGGTTAGGAATATATTGGAGACAAACTATTCTATGACAGCGGATACACTTGTTACTTTTGAAAAACATATAAAAGAAGCCTGTCATGGTTTGAAAGGAGCACAAGAATGGATTGGTCAAGGTATTCATTTTATGGCTGATGATAACGTATGTCCTTTTTGTGGACAAGAGATTGCGGACAAATCATTAGTTAATGCCTTTTCAGAGTGCTTATGTGAGGAATATCAAATATTTAGAAAAAATTTGCAACAAAGGATTAATTCGGTTTCAATTGATTGGAATGTTTTTACTTTGTCTAAAGACGTTGTTGATTTGCAGAAAACGATAAAAAAGGCAGAAGAGATTTTTGGAGAATCAGTTTCTGTATGGGATGAAGAATTAGAAAAAATTTATCAGGAAATTGTTTTGATGGAAAAAGAGGTTCAAACTGAATTTAATAATTTCAGGGATAAAGTTAAATCGCTTTTGAAAAGTAAGAGTGTGTTGTGCAATGTCAAAGTTGAACTGGATGTAGATATTATAGAAAAGATTAAGAAGAATTATGATAAAAAAATAGAAGATATAAGTAAAATAGTAAATAACATTAATGAAGTTATTTTTCAGGTAAAAAATGATATTAATAGTAGTTCGTATGAAGAAGAAAATGATAAATATATGAATCAATTACGTGTAGTTGAAGAGAAAATCACAAGATTAAAAGAAAATGATGATTGCGAACAATGGAAACTACAATTCAATTTGATTGAAGAAAAGAATTGCAAAGTTAAAGAAAAATCAAAGGCGTTGGAGGAAAATCAAAAAGAGTATTTAGATAATTATTTTAATGTAATTGATACTATATTTAAACGATATGGTGGACATAAATTCAAAATAGAAAGAGGAGATTTTAATAACAAAGGATACAAAAAAATATTTGGAGTTAATATATCGTTCAATAATGTATTAATTTCTGAAAGTGGTATGACAGGAACTGTATTTAGTGAATCAGATAAAAGAGCACTTGCGTTAGCGGTATTTATGGCTAAGTTGGAATGTATTCCTCGAGATGAAAAGGAAAAAATTATTCTAGTGCTTGATGATCCTGTTACAAGTTTTGATGATAATAGAATGAAGATTATAATAAATAGTTTGATTAATGTTTCTGATGAGGTAGAACAAACATTTATTTTATCGCATCATTTTATGTTCTCCAAGATGCTAAGCGATAGATATTTTGAACATTTTAATTTCTATAAGCTGGCACATATGGATGGAAATTCAAATGGAATATTTGATATGGATGCTAAAGAAGAATTTTTGACAGGATTTGATAAAGAATATTTAAATATTTCTAAGTTTAATAATGCTGAAACGGATAGTATGTCAGAAAATGAATTGAGAGTCTTTTTGGAAGAGTATTTGAAAACAATTTTTGCAAAACAATATGATGAATACAAATTAACAAGTAAACAATTGGGAGAGCGAATCGACGAATTGGAAAGGATAGGAGTAATAACGTCAGATGTTAAAACAAAGCTACACTATTATAGAAATGAACTCAATTCAGGCTCTCATACTTTTCAAATGAATACGATTGATGATGACAGAAATTTTTCTATAGATTTTGTCCATTATTTATTTGATAATGTTCATATGGGGTAATGACACAGCCGCAGTTATTAGTGATAGATATATAGCGCTGGATTGTGATTGTTACCAAAATTATACCATCCGTGATGTTATTTATGATATTCACTATTCGATGGATGGAGATGGAACAGTTCTGTACGAAGAAAATGTTGAGATACTAGAAATATTAGAACACTTATTTGAGAGCAATCATAATAAGCAAATAACTGAATAAACCCTATCAGAAAAATATCAAAAATCTCCCATCACACCCTTGACACGAAGGGGTACAGGTAAAACTTATGCTTCCGCATTTGCAATGAGAGAACTGGGATTTAAGAGAGTCTTATTTTTAGTTCATAGGGGACAGCTTGCAAGACAGACTAAGAAATCTTACGAAAAGGTGTTTGCAAAATCTGTTTCTATGGGGTTAGTTGGTGCGGGTTATCATGAATATGATGCGGATTATGTATTTGCTACGGTCCAGACATTAAATCGTGATGAACATTTGCTTCAATATGATAAGGATTCATTTGATTGTATTGTGTTGGATGAAGCACATCATGTAACTGCTGATACATATCAGAAGATTATGAAACATTTTTCGCCTAAGCTTTGGCTTGGAATGACAGCAACTCCTGATAAGCGGGATGACAATGTTGCAGGTAGAAATGTTTATGAGTTATTTAATTATCAGATTGCTTATGAGATACGTTTGCAGCAGGCCATGGAAGAAAATCTGTTATGTCCGTTCCATTATTTTGGAATTACTGATTTGTCTATAGTTGGAGATGATAAAGATAATCGTAATTTCAGTATGCTTACAAGTGATGAACGTGTGAAACATATAATCCGGCAGGCAAATTACTATGGATATAGTGGAGAAAAGGTTAAAGGTCTTATATTCTGTAGCAGTATCAAAGAGACACAGGAATTATCACATAAGTTTAACAATATAGTTAATCCCGATACAGGGGGATTTTATAGGACAATAGCATTGAATGGTGATGCTAACGAACAGGAAAGACAGGATGCATTTGAAAGACTTGCAATGAATGAGAGTGAGGCAAATGTCCATAAGCAGCCATTAGATTATATATTTTCTGTGGAGATACTGAATGAGGGTGTTGATATTGTAGAGGTTAATCAGGTTATTATGCTCAGACCAACACAATCGCCAATAGTATTTATTCAGCAGTTGGGACGAGGACTCAGAAAGGCTGATGGTAAAGAATATGTTGTAATTCTTGATTTCATTGGTAATTACAATAATAATTTCATGATTCCAATAGCATTATCCGGTGATAGAACTTACAATAAAGACAATATCCGTAGATATATAATGGAAGGTGGAAGAATTATTCCAGGCGCATCTACAGTGCATTTTGATGAAATAAGCAAGAAGAGAATATTTGCATCTGTTGATAATGCTAATTTCAGTGATATTAAGCTGATAAAAGAAAACTATACAAATCTTAAGAATAAATTGGGAAGAATACCGGAACTCAAGGATTTTGATGATTATGGAGAGATGGATGTTATACGAATTTTTGATAATAACAGTCTTGGTTCATATTATAAATTCTTAGTGAAATATGAGAAGGATTATAAGATTCGTTTGTCACAGGAAGAAGAAAAGATAGTTGAATTTATTTCAAAGAAACTGGCAAATGGAAAAAGAATTCAGGAGCTGCAATTATTAAAGAGAACACTTCTATATGCAAATGGATTATCAAAATGTGGATTATTTACAGGACTATCACAAGATCTGTTGACATATGGTAAATCTATCAGCAAGGAACAGCAAGAAAATATCATAAATGTTATGACTAATGAATTCCCTGCGGGTTCAGGTAAAAAGACATATTCCCAGTGTGTCTTTATAGAAAAGGAAGGCAATGATTATAAACCAACGAAGACATTTCTTGAAATGTTATCAGATAGAGATTTTTATAATGTTATTAAGGAACTTGTTGATTTTGGCATAAGCAGATATGAAAGAGATTATAAGCAAAGCTATGATGTAACAGATTTTGTTCTTTATCAGAAATATACATATGAGGACGTGTGTCGTTTGCTTAATTGGGAACAGAACGAAGTGCCATTAAATATTGGTGGTTATAAATATGATAAGAAGACAAAAACATTTCCTGTATTTATTAATTATGATAAATCGGAAGATATTAGTGATACGACAAAATATGAGGATCATTTTGTGCCAGGATTTAGAGATCGTTTGATAGCAATATCGAAATCTGGAAGAAGTCTGCAGTCTGAAGATGTACAGAATTTTCTTAAGGCAAAAGAGCGGGGAATCAGAGTAGAGCTTTTTGTTCGTAAGAATAAAGATGATAAGATTTCTAAGGAGTTTTATTATCTGGGACATATGACAGCTAGTGGAAATACTAAAGAATTTACAATGCCAAATACACAGAAAACAGCAGTTGAAATAGAATGGATTCTTGATGTTCCTGTGAGAGAAGATATCTATGAGTATATTGTAAATTCATAAATACATACAAAATTCTGTGTATATGCAAAGAATTTTGTTACAGAAAAGAGGAAAATACATGAAAACAGTTAGGGTAGTTGCAGCAGTAATAAAGGCAGTTAATGATAAGAAAGAACCAATTATTTTTGCAACCCAGCGAGGATATGGAGAATTCAAAGATGGCTGGGAATTTCCAGGCGGAAAAATAGAAGCAGGAGAAACACCACAGGAAGCGTTAAAACGTGAGATTATGGAAGAATTAGATACAGAAGTTAAAGTTGGAGCTTTAATCGACACAATTGAATATGATTATCCTAATTTTCATCTTTCAATGGATTGCTTCTGGTGTGAGATATTAAGCGGAGATCTGGTGTTAAAAGAGCATGAGAACGCAAAATGGCTGACTAAACAACATCTTGGAGAGGTTGAATGGCTGCCAGCGGATGTTACTTTGATAGAGAAGATAAGAGAGGATATGTAGAAATATTTATACAAAATCATAGTCAAAACTTGAAACAGTGTAGCATCAGATAGTTATAAAGCTATTTACACAGGAAGAGTAGATTTCAGAGAAAACAACGAATATAGGATTAGGGCATATGGATGGCTGTTTCTGATTTAAGAGATATAATGTGGTTGATAAGAAAGTAGAGACAAAATCGGGTAATTATGGACTATTATTAAACCAAGTGTTATAATAAAATGAATTATAATTGAGGAGAAATACTTATGGATTGGACGTTAATATTGACTGCAATAGGAACTGTTGCAACTGTTATATCAACTGTGATTGCTATTAGAGCTAAAAATGAAGCCCAGGATATTTTAAAGCAAATAAAAGAAGAACATAGTCGAAATGTAAGGAATAAAGGTAATGTAAATGTTGAAAATAATGGGAGCAATTCTGGCATTATGAGTGGAATTAATTCAGGGGAAATACATAGATGACAAGAAATGAATTCAAAACTGAAAATAGTGGAGAAAATCAGGGAGTAATTGTAGGACAAAATAGTGGGAATATTAACGTATCAATACAAAAAGTTGTTAAAATCCCTTCTTTGATAGCTACTGTAGTAAAAACGCTAGGAGAAATGTGTGTTCAAGATGATTTTAGTGATAATATAGGTAATCTTCAAGAATACAGACCTGATGAAAAAATAGAATATAATTGTGTAGTTAAATATAAAGAAATTATCAAGGAATTTTCTGCGTATTATTCGATATGTGAGAACCATTTGAACGCCTATGATGATTCAAATATTTCTGGTAAGGCTAGGATTTTAAAATGTGTTCATCTCTGGTATTTACAAGCAAAAGGAGAAATAATTGCAGAAAATATACAGACGGGTAAAGGCTATATCGAGATAGTAAGGGAAAATTCGGATAGAATTATTGATATGGTAAAAATAAAAATTCGTGATGCAGTTATGGGAGCAAAAGAATTTGATACTATGTATGTTGAGGACATAGAATTAGGAATAGAGTGTTTTACTTGTTTTTGTTTTATGGAATGTAAGATATTGGAGAGACCTATATGATTTTAAATAGTCAAAGACAGCCCGATTTTTCATTGTATTATTTGGGTGGTGTGTTGTTAAAAATTTTAGAGCAAGTAAAAGTTATATCCATCGAGAAATTGTTGGAGGAATCACAACAACATTTAAAGAAAAAAGTTCATGTTGATTTTATTTATTATGGGTTAGATTGGTTGTATTTATTAGAACTCGTTAGAGTTGAGGAAGGAAAGGTGTATTATGAAAATAAAAAAATTAATAGTACGCAAAACGAAACCTTCTGAAGAAGTTATACGTGAGATTCAATTTAAAGAAAAAGGGTTGAACTTGATTATAGATGATACTCCGGAGAGTTTGCGTGAAAGTGGTAATAGTGTAGGAAAATCTACTGCAATAAAAATAATAGATTTATGTTTGGGTGCAAAGTCTGTTCGTGAATTATATTATGATTCGGATACTAGAAGTGAAAATGTGGTGGTTAAGGATTTCTTAGAAGAATATAAAGTTCAGGCTGAGTTGATTTTGATAGATGAAAACAAAAGGGAATATTCAATAAAGCGAGATTTGTTCCTGAGAGGGAAAAAATATATTTTTGACGAGCCTTATTCTGAACAGGATTTTTGGGATGAGTTGAAGAAGATAATCTTTGGTTTGAAAGAGCCAAGACCGACATTTAGACAGTTAATACCTAAGTTTGTAAGAGTGGAAAATACTGCAGAAGAAAGAATGATTAAATTTTTGCCTATAATGACAGGTAGTGATGTATATGACACAATATATTGTTTCTTGTTTCAAATATATAGTGATGAATTACTAAGTAAAAAAGGAGAAATTACAGAAAAACTATTTGAGTGCCAAAAAACAATTCAAATGTTGGAAAAGAGTAAGAGTATTTCATCATTAAGTGTTTTGAAACAATCACTTGAAATTATTAATTCAGATTTAAAAGATTTATATGACAAGAGAAATAAATTGTCATATATGGATGAATATAGAGAAGAATTAGATTCAAAGAGAAAACTAACTTTGCGGATTAATGATTTGCAAGAAAAGATGGAATTGGTAGAGTTTGAAATTTCCAATATAGAAAATAGTATAGTGAGTTTATCAAAGGAAAAATCGGAAATTAATATTCAAATACTTCAGGCAATATATCAGGAAGCTAAGAGTTATATTCCTAAATTGCAGAAGAACTTTGAGGATATGATTAGTTTTCATAATTCAATGATTCAAAATCGAATTGATTTCATACAGAAACAATTGAATGTAAAAAAGGAATTATTGGAACAGTACTCTTCCCAATTAGCAAATATTTTGGAGCAAAAAGAAAAGATAACAATTGAGGCATTGGATGAAGGATTATTAGATGAATTGAATATGCTTAATCGTAAAATTGAAGATTTGTCATTAAAGAAAGGAGAGATAAAACAGTCTATTCAGCTATTAGAGGAACAGGAAGCGGTTAGACAAGGTTTGAATAAAGAATTATTGGATATTCAAAATCAGATGGAAAATGATGGTATAGATGAAAAAATAAAAAAGTTTAATCAATTTTTTTCTGACTATTGTGATAAACTATATGGTGAGAAATATTTGTTGGCATATAATGAAAATTGGAAAGAAGAGAAAAAATTTCCTGTTAGTATTGCGTCACTTGGAGGAAAGGTAGGGACAGGAAAAAAGAAAGCAGTTATTGTAGCTTTTGATTTAGCATATATGCAATATAGTATTCATATGGGTATAAAAGTTCCACAATTTGTAATTCATGATAAGATGGAAAATACTCATATAAATCAGATAAAGACTATTTTTGAAATATGTGAAGAGATAGATGGACAGTATATTATACCTATTTTAAGAGAACGTATTGATAAAGTTGATCAAAAATATGTCCAAAAAGCAAAAGTTTTGGAATTAAGTACAAATAATAAGTTTTTTGGAATATAAGTCACTTAGAAAAGCCGATTGGATTTCCACAACATGAAAACCAATTGGCTTTATGTTTTGAATCGATGTGTTTTGTGTTTTCAATCCTGTATACATACTTACAAATAAGGATAAAGCGTATGTTGAAGGAACGAATGAGTTTAAGGATTTGTTGAAAAATGCGGTGGAAGACCTTGAAGTTTCTGACAGGTAAGGAGGATTTTCATGAGCAATATTATTGTTTTGTCAGGCAGTCCGCGTAAGGGTGGCAATACTGACCTGTTGGTTGATGCATTTGTTAAAGGTGCGGAGAAGAATAATAATGTAGAAGTCGTTTCGGTGGCGGATTATAAGGTCAACCCATGCATTGGCTGTAATTCGTGCTTTGACAGGGCAGGGCATGAATGTTTTCAGCAGGACGACATGCAGGTGGTTTATGATAAGTTAAAATGTGCTGATGTGATTGTGGTTGCTTCGCCAGTGTATTTCTATGGAGTGAGTGCGCAGCTTAAAGCAATTATCGACAGGTTACATACTCCAATGAGAAATGATTTCAAAGCCAAGAAGCTGGCGTTGATACTGGTTGGAGCAGCGGTTTTGCCAGAATTATTTGATTCTATTAAGATACAGTATCAGCTTGTGCTTAATTTCTTCAAGCTTGAAGATGTGGGAATGGTGCTGGTCAGAGGTGCTAAGGATAAAGGTGATGTCAGGAACACTGATGGGCTGGATGAGGCTTATCGGCTGGGATTGGCGATGAAGTGATGAAATAATAAATTAAAGGTAACATTATTATGTATGGAGGGATATGTTTCCAATAATTGATAAAAGAGAAACCGGGATTAATATAAGAAAAATTATGGATCGTCAGGGACTGACGGCAAAAGATGTTCAGCAATATCTTGAACTTGGATGTGTGCAAAGTGTATATCGTTGGTTTGATGGGGTTAGTATGCCAACAGTTGATAATTTGTATGCATTAAGTGAACTGTTTAAGATGCCTATGGATTGCATTGTATGTGGCAACAGAAAGTCAGCTTATTGTAATTATGTTGACCAATACAATGAAGCACAGATAAGAAGAATTAGTGAGTATTATAAGATTTTAAGAAATAATCAAGCTGCATAAGATTGAATTACAAATTCAATGACAAATATTAAATACATCGTTAGAATATTAGTAGGAATAGTATTCTAACGATGTATTTTTGCTTACTGGATATATATTTAGAAAAGTGATTAGGTATGATTACATTAAACGGATAATTGACGAATGGTTTTATTAAAAAGACACAGAAAACTCCAAAAGAAGAGATACAGATTGCAAAGGATAGACGAAAGGATTTCATAGAAAGGGTGATGAGGGATGGGAACATTTGATGATATGCTTTCTAAGCAATTACAGGATGAAGAATTTAAAAAAGAATATGATGCAATTCAGCCAGAGATGGACGTTATAAGGGCTATCGTAGATGCTCGTACTTCTCAGAACATGACACAGAAGGAATTGGCTGAACGCACTGGTATTAATCAGGCAGATATCAGCAAGCTTGAGAATGGAACACGGAACCCTTCTGTTAATTTGCTTAAAAGATTAGCGGATGGCATGGGAATGGCTCTTAAGATTGAGTTTGTGCCAAAGCGGAATATATAATAATATATTCATACTTATTGGTTTTTCCAGGAATAATAAATTTAATGGATTAAACTCGTAAATGGTGCTTAGGATAATATTACTTCATGGACGCCATTTTTATTTTAAAAACGCAAGCTGCAGGTATATGTTGACTTTGAACATAACTGACATTATTGTCAAAAATATTCAATAAGGAGTTCGATATTAACATTTATTGTTTGATGATCTGGTGCTGACAGAGCAGCTGTTTCCGCATTTGTATGAAGTGCAGGAAATTGCAGAGAAAAGAGTGGAAGTCATAATGGATGGATTGCCGGAAAAGAATCCGGTACCGGCAAAATAAAGGGGATATTACCTACGAATATTTGATATTTTGCCGATGATGTAGTATACTATATCATAATAAAGTATAAATTTAGATTCAATTTATAACGGAGGAGAGCAGATGCGATACCTTTCAGTTACTGAAATAGCGAAAAAATGGGATGTGTCGGAACGTAGTGTAAGAAATTACTGTGCTCAGGGACGAGTAAACGGTGCGTTTCTTACCGGCAAGACTTGGAACATTCCCGAAAATGTAGAAAAGCCGGAGCGTTCCAATAAAAAGAAAGAGCAGCCAATTACATTGCTAGATATTCTGCAGGAGCAGAAGGCAAGTAAGTATTCCGGTGGTATTTATCATAAGACACAGATTGAGTTAACATATAACTCCAATCATATTGAAGGCAGCCGCCTGACCCACGATCAGACCAGATATATCTTTGAAACCAACACCATCGGTGTAGAAAAAGATGTGCTGAATGTGGATGATGTGATTGAAACAGCAAATCACTTCCGCTGTATAGATATGATTATTGATAATGCAAAGAAAGCTCTGACAGAGAAGTTTATGAAAGAACTTCATCTGGTCTTGAAGAGTGGTATCAGTGATTCCAGAAAAGATTGGTTTGCCGTAGGCGACTATAAAAAGATACCGAATGAAGTCGGTGGCATGGATACAGCACTTCCGGAAGAAGTTGCCGATAAAATGAAAGTTCTGCTGACAGAGTACAACGGAAAAGAAGAAAAGACTTTTGAGGATATTCTGGATTTCCATGTGAAGTTTGAACGCATCCATCCATTCCAGGACGGCAACGGACGTGTGGGCAGATTAATTATGTTCAAGGAATGTCTGAAATATAATATCATTCCGTTTATCATTGAGGATAATCTGAAGATGTTCTATTATCGTGGATTGAAAGAATGGAACAATGAAAAAGGTTATCTGACAGATACCTGTCTGACCGCACAGGATAAGTATAAGGCGTATTTGGATTATTTTAGAATTGCATATTAAACATTGCATTTTTATCGAATATTTACTATGAGTTGTTTTGACAGATTTGTTTTACATTTTCATTCCATGGTGAAAGACTGTCAAGTGAAATTCTTGCGGAGCTAAAATCCCGGGTGTTGAGCAAAGACACCCACAGGTTTATTCTGTATATAAGAGATAGGATAGAGCAGGGAAAGCCGTTTTTCCGAGGAAGAACAGGAAGTAGCACGGTACATGCTGGCACGAAAGATCAAACTGGAACAGGAGTGTATACGATAATGTATAAGAAATGTTCCCTAAGGGGGATTATGAAGAAGAAAATATTACTGTGTCTGATAGCACAGCTCATATGTTGGAGTATTATGACGATGTCAGATTATATGGAAGAAACATATAACGACAGTTTCAATCTGATTGTTGTATTTGCGGTTCCCCTGATGTGTGTGGTTCTGTATATTATATTCAGGAGATGGATATATGACAATCAGATGGTGCGGCTGAAAGATGTCGTCATAATCTGCGAGACGTGGCTGATCTGTGGACTGATACTGGGATTTCTGATAGGTGCTTTGGTTAACAATCAAATGTGGATAGTGTCGCAGGCTACAGGAGGATGGGAACATCTGCTGAATGGGATAGAATATATGATGTTCGCCGTGACGCTTGCGGGAATACCATTTGTGGCTGTAGTATTGATCGAATCGGTTATAGGAATAGTGAAATTGTTAAGGAAAACAAGGAGAAATAAAACTATGATAAAAATACTTTTCATCTGCCACGGCAATATCTGCCGAAGCACTATGGCAGAAAGCGTTATGACTTATTTAGTTGAGAAAGAAGGACTTGCTGATAAGTTCTATATTAATTCGGCGGCGACAAGCCGCGAGGAGATTGGTAATGGGGTGCATCATGGCACTGTTGCCAAGTTAAAGAAAGAAGGGATTCCGGTAATTCCTCACAGGGCAGTGCAGATGACTCTGAATGATTATGAGGAATATGATTACCTTATTGGAATGGATACTGAGAATATCCGCAATATGCAGAGGATATCGGGTGGAGATCCGGATGAGAAGATATATAAGCTGCTTACTTTTGCGGGAAGCGGACTTGATGTGGCAGACCCATGGTATACGGGAGATTTTGAGGCAACTTACAGGGATGTTCTGGCAGGCTGCAAAGGACTGCTTGAATGCCTTAAGGAAGAATTGTAGGCGGCTGCAGGCTGTCTTCTCATGGGACATCCTGCCTTGCCCGACAGCCACTACCTACCGGTTGCCACCACCTACCATGGCAGAATATACATATTCCTCTGGTAAGAACCGAATACAGTGGCAGTTGCCTTAAGTTCTGCGCCGAGACGGCGGAAAGATGAATTGCTGGCGATGTTGTCAGGGTGGGCTACGGCGATGATTGTGTCAATGCCGCGGTTGCGGGCAATTGTGCAGAGGCGCTTGTTAAGCTCACACATAAGGTTGTGACCACGGAAGTCCGGGTGAACCATGCATCGTCCGACTTCAGCTACATTTGTAGAACGAATGTCGAGACCGAGCTTTTCAGCTTCCTCAGCAAATTCATGTTCATTAAAGAAAAGGGCGCTGGCGGCAACAAGTTCATTATCGTCATTAAATGCACCTAAGAAGCATGTCCAGTCAGCATCAAAGAAATGTGAGCGTTCAATATCATCAATAGGAATCCACCATTCCGGAACAGGAAGAGCATTTTCTATAGTATATATAAGCTGTTCAAGGGCAGCCTTATCATTTTTATCTAATACACGGATATTCATAGCAATCTCCTATACACTTAAATTCAGAATTACCTTAATATATGCAAGTTATAATCCTAATCCACCACATTATAATATGTATGTATCTTAAAATCAAAATATTTTTAAATTCGCGGGCAGAATATTAAGCAGGCACAAATTAATGCCGATATACATTTACAAGACATATTGCTTCTTGAATATTCATAAAAATATATATTTAGATAGATTTTTTTTATTTAGGGCTTTTAAATTTCCTTTTTTATGTATATAATGGTGATTAGCCATGGGTACACATGGCTTCTAATGACTTTTGATTTTATGTTTTATCTGAATATATCGGACAGACAGAGGTCCGCATTGTTTTATAAGAAAGGGGAATTATAATGTTATCAACAGATATTGGTATAGATTTAGGTACTGCAAGTATTCTTGTGTACATCAGAGGCAAAGGTGTTGTTCTTAAAGAGCCTTCAGTTGTTGCATTTGACAGGGATACTAATAAGATTAAGGCTATCGGTGAGGAAGCAAGACTGATGCTTGGTAGAACACCAGGTAACATCGTTGCTGTAAGACCTCTTCGTCAGGGTGTTATCTCTGATTACACTGTAACTGAGAAGATGCTTAAGTACTTTATCCAGAAGGCTATCGGCAAGAGAATGCTTAAGAAGCCTAGAATCAGTGTATGCGTACCTTCAGGTGTTACTGAGGTTGAGAAGAAGGCGGTTGAGGATGCTACTCTTCAGGCAGGCGCAAGAGAGGTTGCTATTATTGAAGAGCCTATCGCAGCAGCTATCGGTGCAGGTATTGATATTTCAAGACCATGCGGTAATATGATTGTTGATATCGGTGGTGGTACAACTGATATTGCTGTTATCTCTTTAGGAGGAACTGTTGTAAGTACTTCTATTAAGATTGCCGGAGATGATTTTGATGAAGCTATCGTAAGATACATGAGAAAGAAGCATAATCTTCTTATTGGTGAAAGAACCGCAGAAGATATTAAGATAAAGGTTGGTTCTGCTTATCCTAAGGCAGAAGTCACAACTATGAATGTACGAGGAAGAAACCTTGTAACAGGTCTTCCTAAGACTGTAGAGGTAAGCTCAGAGGAGACAGAGGAAGCTTTAAGAGAGGCAACTTCACAGATTGTTGAAGCTGTTCACAGCGTTCTTGAGAAGACTCCACCAGAACTTGCATCTGATATTGCAGACAGAGGAATTGTCCTTACAGGAGGCGGAAGTCTTCTTTCAGGACTTGAGGATTTAATTGAAGCCAAGACAGGAATTAATACTATGACAGCCGAAGATCCAATGACATGTGTTGCTATTGGTACAGGTAAGTTTATTGAGTTCCTTGCAGGCTACAGAGACGAAGTTAAGTAACCTGGAACATTTTTAATAGGATTATTACAAATGTTTCTTAACATTCTGGCAGAATGGACAATTTTTATGCCGGAAGAATATATTATCAAGAAAGAGGCGGGCTATGGTAAAAGGGCTTTATACAGCGTACTCTGGCTTGACAGTTCAGCAGAAGAGACTGGATGTAGTGTCTAATAATCTGGCTAATGCAACTACCACAGGTTATAAGAAAGAAGGCCTTACGACACAGTCGTTTAAAGATGTTTATGGCATCAAAGTTAAAGATGAAACTGTGGGCTATATTAATCAGAATATCGGAACTCTGAATCTTGGAGCGAAAGTAGGAGAATCCTTCAGAAGCTGGGATCAGGGCTCTTTCCAGAACACAGGCAATACATTTGACTTTGCACTGAGTGGAAGTGGATTGTTTTCGATTTCTTTCACTAACAAAGCTGGAGAAACTTCAACGCTTTATACCAGGGACGGATCTTTCCAGATGAACCGTGAAGGTTATCTGGTAACCAAGGATGGTGATTTTGTATTGGGCGAGAATGGTCCGATACAGTTACCTACAGACTTTGAAAAACTGACTGTAGAGGAGAGTGGCGAAATATATGCTGACGGACAGTATGTAGACAGATTTGCTCTTGTAGATTTTGAGAATTATGACTATGTTGAGGCATATGGCGAGAATCTTTACAGAGCGGTAGATGGCGCAACACAGACAGATGCTGCAGCAACAGTTAATCAGGGATATTTGGAGGCTTCCAATATTAATGTGGTAACAGAGATGGTAGATATGATATCTATTGCAAGAGATTTTGAAAGTAATCAGAAGATTATGAATACTATCGATGAGATGTTAGGAAAGATGGTATCTATATCTGAGATTTAGTAACAACTGTTAGGCATATACATATGGAGGACTGACGACATGATGAGATCATTGTGGACTGCTGCATCAGGAATGATGAGCCAGCAGACAAGCGTAGATACTATTGCCAACAATCTGGCAAATGTTAATACAGTAGGATATAAGCAGGAACAGACTCAATTTAAGTCTCTGCTTTACCAGAATCTTCAGGCGAAGACTACTTCTGCCAACGGAGAGAATAAACCTGTTGGAGCACAGGTAGGACTTGGTTCAAGAGTTTCAGCAGTAACATCAATATATACACAGGGTGCATTAAATGCAACTGACAGTACAACAGATTTTGCGATTAATGGAGATGGTTTTTTCGCAGTAAGAAATACTAATACTGACGAGACTGTGTATACAAGAAATGGACATTTTACATGGGCAACAGCTACAGAAGGTGTAATGCTTAGTACTTCTGAAGGATATCCTGTACTCAGCGCAGATGGCGCAGAGATAGTTCTTGGACAGGACGCTAATGGTAAAGATTATAAGACTAATCTTATTACTATTGATACAGACGGCAACCTTTTATATCCTGACGAGTCTAACAATCCGGCACCAATCGGTATTAAGATTGGCTTATATCAGTTTTCTAATCCAGCAGGACTGGATAAAATTGGTGGAAGCTACCTTTCAGAGACTGAGGCGTCAGGAGCTGCACTTAACGAAGCGTATGATGCAGTTGGGAAGAAGAGCTCATTAAGACAGTCATATCTTGAATCATCTAATGTTCAGGTTGCAACTGAGATGGTTAATCTTATTACAGCACAGAGAGCGTATGAATTATGTTCTAAGGCTATAACAACATCTGATACAATGATGGAGCAGGCTAATAACCTTAAGAGATAAGCGGGGTGTAGTATATGAGTGATTCTATTACGGGACTTAGCAGTAAGAATTATTCAGATGTGTATGATTCTAAAGCGGGTTCTTTAACTAATAAACTTACAGATACTGATTATTCTAAGGCATCAGACGATGAACTTATGTCTGTATGCAAGGATTTTGAAAGTTATTTTGTTGAACAGGTTCTTAAGTCAATGGAGAAGATGGCTAAGATTGATTCAGAAGACGAGGATAGCAATCTGTTTACCTCTATGGCTGGAATTGGCGGAACAGAGGATACTTCACTTAATACATTAGGAAGTTACTTTGGAGATGAGATGGTATCATCGTATGCTAAGCTTATGACTGATTCTAATAAGGGCAAAGGACTTGGAATAGCACAGACGCTTTATGAACAGATGAAGAGAAATTATTCTACAGAGTCTATTCCTAAGGCAGATGAGCAGGAATAATATTTAACATAAAGGAGATAACAGATTGGATTACGAGTCTGTGAAATATGTAGAGGGCTTTGTGGAGAATATTATCTTCAGGAATGAAGACAATGGATATACGGTTTTTAATATTGTATATGATGATGAAGAAATCACCTGTGTTGGAGTGTTAAGCTATATCAACACAGGTGAATTTATTACAGCACAAGGCGAATTTGTTAAGCATGCAGTTTACTACATGCAGTTTAAAGTCACATCTTATGAGTTCAGGGCGCCGGATGATGCTGCATCCGTAAGACGTTATCTAAGCTCCGGGGCAATAAAGGGTATCGGCGAGAAGATGGCTGAACGAATAGTTAAGACATTTGGCGATGATACATTCAGGATTATGGAAGAAGAACCGGAGCGTCTGGCTGAGATTAAAGGAATAAGCATGTCTAAAGCTATGGATATAGCGAACCAGCTTATTGACAAGAAAGACATCAGAAAAGCAATGATGTTTCTTCAGCGTTATGGAATCCAGATGAATCTTGCCAACAAAATATTTAAGCGTTATGGAAACGACATTTATAACATTCTTGAACAGAATCCGTACAGGCTTGCTGATGACATAGAGGGTGTCGGTTTTAGGACGGCTGACGAGATTGCTTCGCGTGCCGGAATCAAGATTGATTCTGAATTCAGGATTAAGAGCGGAATATTTTATGTGCTTAACCAGGCGACAATGCAGGGACACACATATCTTCCGTATGATAAGCTTGTGCGTCAGGTCAACGAACTGCTTTTGATTGATGTCCAGGACTATGACAAATACCTTATGGACCTGACAATGGATAAGAAGATAGTTGTCAAGGTTAAGGACAATGAAAAATGTGTCTATGCCCGCATGTATTACAATATGGAAGCAAATGTTGCAGCAATGCTTAATAATCTCGATGTCCAGATTGAGGAAGAACAGAAATTCATAGATGACAGGATTGCAAGGATAGAGGATAAAGAAGGCATAACTCTTGATGATATCCAGAAAGAGGCTGTTGCGAAAGCAGTAAGAAACGGGCTTGTTATTATAACTGGCGGACCGGGAACCGGTAAGACTACAACTATTAATACAATAATCAAATATTTTGAACTGGAAGGTCTGGAAATCAGGCTGGCAGCGCCTACAGGCCGTGCAGCCAAGAGAATGACAGAAGCCTGTGGTTATGAAGCACAGACAATCCACAGAATGTTAGAGATAAGCGGCGGCGTGCCGGATGGTGACAGAAAGTCGGCAGCAGGTCTGTCTATGTTCTTTGAGAGAAATGAAGATAATCCGCTTGAGGCTGATGTTATTATTGTTGATGAGATGTCGATGGTAGACATTAGTATTATGAATTCACTTCTTAAAGCTGTTTCGATTGGAACGAAACTGATTCTTGTAGGTGATGTGGACCAGCTTCCAAGTGTCGGCCCGGGAAATGTGCTGAAAGACATTATAGAATCCGGTTGCTTTCCGGTTGTTAAGCTTGAGAGGATATTCAGACAGGCGGCACAGAGTGAGATTATTATTAATGCCCATAAGATAAACAGGGGTGAGGAGGTTGTACTTAACAAGTACAGCAAGGATTTTCTCTTTGTTCACAGAAACGGTGCTGACAATATTATAAATGCAATGAAAACGCTTATTAAGGACAAACTCCCGGACTATGTAGGTGCCGATGTGTATGACCTTCAGATTCTTACTCCATCGCGAAAATCCAATGTCGGGGTGGAACGTCTTAATAAGATTATGCAGGATTTTCTTAATCCGGCTGATGCTATCAAGCAGGAAAGACAGGTCGGTGATGTTACTTTCCGTGAAGGTGATAAGGTTATGCAGATTAAGAATGATTATCAGCTTGCATGGGAAAAACGAAGCAGATACGGTATTCCAACAGAACAGGGAACGGGCGCTTTTAACGGGGATACCGGAGTTATAGAGAGAATAAGCACATTTGACGAGAATGTAACTGTGAAATTCGAAGATGGCAGATTCGTTACTTATGAATTCTCACAGCTTGATGAGCTTGAACTTGCGTATGCGATTACGGTTCACAAATCACAGGGAAGTGAGTACCCGGCGGTTATTATTCCGATGTCGCAGGGACCAAGAATGCTGATGAACAGGAATATTCTGTATACGGCAGTTACAAGAGCAAGAAAATGTGTGTGCCTCGTTGGGGAAGAGGAGATATTCAGGCTTATGGCTGACAATGTATCAGAGTCAAAACGATATTCTTCACTCACAGACAGGATTGAAGAAATCAGACATATTGAAGATTTCGGACAATGATAATTGATATGTTTATATGTGATAATGATGACAATAATGGGGGATTATGGATTATAAGAAGGTATTAATGGAGGCAGTTAATGCGGTACTTCCACCAGCGTGTCCTATGTGTGGAAAGCCGGCACCTTTTGTTGGAGGGATAAGGGCAGATATATGTGGAAGCTGCATGCATAATATAAATTATGTAAGCGAGCCTGCCTGTTTAAAATGTGGTAAGCCGGTGAAAGATGAAGAAACAGAATACTGCAGTGACTGCAGCAGGCAGAAGCATGTATATGACCAGGCATGTGCGTTGTATGAATATTCTAAGAATGTCAAGGAATCAATATACAGATTTAAATATTATAACAAGCAGGAATATGCAGGAATATATGCGAAGCAGATGGCGGACAGATGTGGCAGGATGATACGCATGTGGTCGCCGGATGTGATAATTCCTGTTCCGATTCATATTTCGAAATATAAGGAGCGTGGGTTTAACCAGGCTGGGCTTATTGCGCAGGCACTTGGAAGAGCCATGCAGATTCCGGTAGATGAGGAATATCTCGTAAGGATTGTTAAGACTCAGCCCATGAAGGAGCTAAGTAATCGGGAAAGAATTAAAAATCTGCAAAATGCTTTTCAAGTAAGAGGAAAAGTTGTAAGATATAGAAAAGTATTAATCGTGGACGACATATATACAACAGGAGCAACATTTGATGCATGTGCAGCAGTACTTAAAGACGCAGGAGTGTCACAGGTATATGGTATAAGTCTGTGTGTGGGAGACGGATTTTAAAGTATGAGCTGCTTTAGTAACTGGACCTGTTAACGAGATTGATAAAGAAGATTAACAAGGAGAAGCTATGGAAGTTAAGAATTGTAAGAACTGTGGAAGATTATATAATTATATAGGTGGTGTGTACAGACTTTGTCCTGAATGCATGAGAAAGCTTGAAGAAAAGTTTCAGGAGGTTAAAGATTATATAGAGGATAATCCAAGGGCTGATATGAGAGAAATATCTGAGAATTGCGATGTCAGTACAAGACAGATTGAACAGTGGATAAGAGAAGAAAGATTATCGTTCAGTGATGATTCACCTATTGGTATTGCATGCGAAGTATGCGGAGCTACCATAAGAACCGGAAGATATTGTGAGAGATGTAAGAACGATTTAGCTAACAGACTGGGAAGCATGTATGGAAGCAGATCTTCAACAGTTGATGCTGATAAGATAAGAGAGAGAAGAGAAAAGGCAAGGATGAGATTTCTTGATAAATAATAAGCTTTTTTCAAAACGGGTATAAAGTATTTGCGGAAACTGTCCGATATCTTACACATGAAGCAAGAGAGTATCTGCTTTAATTAATGGAAAGTGAGGCGGTTAATATGCGCATAGATGCTTATAATGCTGTTAATCAGATATATCAGACCAGCCAGATTTCTAAAGCTAAGACAGCAGCTAAGACATCATCGGTTAGTGACAAATTTGAGATTTCTGACACAGCCAGAACATATCAGACAGCCAGGACAGCAGTAAGTAAGGCTTCTGATGTTCGAGAAGACAAGATTGCTGATATTAAGGCACGTATGGCAGCAGGAACTTACAACATCAGTTCAGAAGCTGTTGCAGATAAGATTCTGAACAACATTTCAACATTAACATTTTAGTGGGGTTTTATTAGATGGCAAGTTTGATAGATTCTTTGATTAATATAATGAATGATGAGAACAGACAGTATACTGAGCTTTTGGACTTGTCTAATAATAAGACTACTGCTATTGTTAAGGGAGATGTCGGACAGCTTCAGGAGATATTTGGTAAGGAGCAGAAGCTTATTGATATTCTTAACAGACTGGAGATGGAGAGACAGTCATGTGTTGCAGATATATGTAAGATTCTGCATCTGTCAGCAGCAGAGGTTAAGGTGAGTCAGATAGTAAGACTGTTAGAAAAGAAGCAGGCAGAGCATGATGCTTTAGAACAGTCGTATCTGAGTCTTAAGAAAACTGTAAACCAGCTTACGCAGGTTAATGATAATAACAGGCTGCTGCTTAAGGAATCAATGGATATGATTGATTTTGAGATTAATCTTGCGAAGAATGCAAGTATGGCTCCACAGACGGCTAACTATGGAAAGGGAGCGTATGAGGAGACAGGTGGCATGGGAAGCACAAGCTTTGATGCCAGGCAGTAATATTCTGATGGCATATCAGGATGCCACGGATATAAGACAATATGAATAATATCACGGATGATTTATTGTGAGATGGGGTTGTCCGTGTTGGATTGAAAGCCACATTTTTACTAAGGAAATGTGGCTTTTTTAGTCTCTGGGGTGTTTTGTTTTAAAAAAATGACGATATACATATAAGATTATGAATTAAGTAAGAAAGAGGTGACCTTATGGCTAATGGAATGGCAGGATTGTTTGTTGGAGCAAGCGGTTTGAAAACAGCTCAGACAGCGCTCAACACAACAGCACACAATCTGTCTAATATTAACACAACCGGATATACAAGACAGCAGGTTACTTTCTCTGATACTACATATGTCAATGTCAACAGCAAGGACAAAGTAAGTTATGCAAGCTATGGACTTGGTGTTGCAATATCTGAGGTAAGAAGAATAAGAGATCAGTATATTGATTTGGCATACAGGAATGAGAATTCAAGACTTGGATTCTATGAAAGCCAGTATAATGCTGTTCAGGAGATAGAAGATCAGTTTGGTGAGATGCAGGGTGTAACTTATGAGTCATATCTTACCAATCTGTATGATTCAATTAATGAACTTGCTAAGAATCCGACAAGTACAGTTGCAAGGTCATCACTTATCCAGAATGCGACTGCATTTATAGAGAAATCAGAAAATGTGTATAAGGGGCTCAGGGATTACCAGACAACTCTTAATACACAGGTTAGTAATATGGTTAATAAGATTAATGATCTTGCAGGCCAGATATATAAGCTTAATAAGAGTATTGCCAAGGTGGAAGCACCGGGTATTGAGAAAGCTAATGATTTAAGAGACCAGAGAGATGCGGCAATAGATGAACTCAGCAAATATATAGATATTACTTATTATGAATCAGAGAATAAGGAAACTATTATTAATGCAGCCGGAGTTCCTCTTGTAACATCAGGCGAACTTACAGCTATGAGTACAAGAGTTGTCGAGGGAACAACACTTGTTATTCCCACATGGCCATCGTATGAAAGAGATGTTTATGAAGATGGCAAGCTGGCGTCTAATGCTGATAATACAGATAAGGGACAGCTTAAGGGACTTATTATTGCAAGAGGCAATATGGTTGTAGATTATACAGTGGTTCCGGTTGCACCTGACAGCAATGATTATGACATGAGTACTGAGGAAGGCCGTACAGCATATCAGCAGGCCTATAATGAATATGCAAAGCAGCAGGAATACTACAATACATATGTAGAGCCTTCAGCAATTCTTAGCGCTATGGCGGGATTCGATAAGCTTGTTAATGGAATTGTTGAAAGAATCAACGGAATCTTGTGTCCGGAGAAAACTGAGACAAGGACTAATCCTTATCTTAATGCAGATGGAAGTGAGATTCAGGCAGATACATACATATATAATTCAGTTGATCAGCCGGTTCTTTATGACAGATACGGAAGAGAGGTTACCGGAACTGATAACGGTGATGGTACTTACAGCTATGCATCTGGTGAGAAATTATACGAGAGTGCAGGCGGAGCAGCGGTTCCGGTTGATTCATATGAGTATCTTATGCTTGACATGGACAAGACTGGATACGGTATGGATGACGATAAGACTGTTGGTACAGAACTGTTTTCAAGAATTGGAACAGACAGATATATTAAGACTACAGGTGATAATGGAGAGACAATCTATCTTAGAAACAATCTTAACGAGACAGATTATGAATCATTATATAAGCTTGGCAATCTGAAGATTAATCCTGAAGCAGCACAGAATGTAGGAAAAATTCCACTTTCTACTGTACAGGGTAAGGAAGATTTTGACAGAGCCAAGGAACTCGTGGATATATGGGATGAGAAATTCGCTTCCCTTAACCCGGACATGTATGCGAAGTCGGATTACATGTCATTCTACAATAATTATATTGGTGAATATGCCACTATGGGTAAGGCACTTTATAATTATGTAGGTAACCAGACAACGATGGTTGATGGTTATAATAACCAGAGACTCCAGTCAGAGGGTGTATCCTCTGATGAAGAGTTAGAGAAGATGATAAAGTATCAGCAGGCATATAATGCAGCTTCGAGATATGTGAATGTAGTAAGCGAAATGCTTGAGAATCTTGTTACTTCACTTGGACGTATATAAATGCTGATTAATACAGGAGGATAATATGGCATCAACATTTTTTGGATTAACAATTGCATATACAGGATTGCAGGCGGCGCAGACCTCTATAAATGTTACATCACATAATCTTGCTAATATCAATAACCAGTCATATACGAAAGAAACAGCTTCAATTAAGGCTGGCGAGGCATTACGTTCATATGCTAAATATGGAACACTTGGTGCAGGAGTTATAGTTGATGCAATTAATCAGACGAGAGATTCTTACTATGATGAGAAGTACAGAAATAATTATACTAATTATGGACAGTACAATGTTAAGGATACATACATGTCACAGATACAGAATTATCTCAATGAGTTCACACTTAAGGGATATTCCACAGAATATGAGAATTTCTTTGCAGCACTTAACCAGCTTGATCTTACACCGGCTGATACATCAGCAAAGAACCAGCTTATCAATAATGCAAAGAGCATGACAGATTATTTTAATACTCTGGCTACTAATTTAAGGAATGTTCAGATTGACGCTAATAATGAGATTAAAGATGCTGTTAACCAGATTAATTCTCTGGCACAGAGCATTTCTTCTCTTAATAAGCAGATTAACCAGATTCAGGCTAATTATGGCAATGCCAACGACCTTAAGGATCAGAGAAATGCATTAATTGATGATCTTTCAAAGCTTGTTAATATATCAGTAAGTGAGACAGACATTGGCAACAATCTTACAGACCTTCAGATTACAATTAATGGTAATTCGCTTGTTAATGGCTATAATTACCATACTCTTCAGACTGTTTCAAGAGATGAGTCAAGAAATGTATCAGATGCTGCAGGTCTGTATGACATACAGTGGGAGACCGGACAGCCATTTAACATATACAGCACTTCATTAGGCGGAGAGTTAAAGGGACTTATTGATATAAGAGACGGATGTAATGGTGAGATTGAAAAATATGCCACAACAACTGACGATGATGGCAATGAAACATACAAGACAGATGCAGAGGGTAATATCCTTACTGATACAGTAAGTAAGGTGGACAGCAATACTAATTATAAGGGAGTTCCTTATTATCAGGCACAGCTTAACCAGTTTATACAGACATTTGTATCATCAATCAATGAGATTCTTACAAAGGGTGTTACATCAGATGGCTCGGCAAGCGGAATTCCACTTTTTGTAATGTCAGATGGAAGCAAGGCTCTTACAGCGTCAAGTGTAACAGTTAATCAGGATCTTATTGATAACGCGGACCTTCTTGCTACCAAGTACAAGGAAAGCGATGGAGAAGCCAATACTAACCTGATTGTAGACCTTATCAATTCTAAAGATGCTAAGATATATGACGGAGGTACGGGAACATATTTCCTCGAAAGTATTGTCAGTGATATGTCAATAGATGCAAGTAAGGCAATTAATTTTACAAAGAATTACAACAATCTTAAGACAACTATACAGAACCAGAGATTATCTGTAATGGGTGTTGATACAGATGAAGAAGCCATGGATCTTGTAAAGTTCCAGCAGGCATATAATTTAAGTTCGAAGATGATGACTGTCATGAATCAGTTATATGACAGACTTATTAATAATACAGGTGTATAAAACAGTAAAAGAATTCTTCTCCTCACCATAGGGGCGGTTTTTGATTCGCGATATAAGGAGGCACAATATGCGTATTACTAACCAGATGATGGTAAACAGCTCAATATCCAATATTCAGGGAAATAAGAGCCAGCTTAATGATTTAAGTACACAGCTCTCAACACAGAAAAAGATTAATAAGCCTTCTGATGACCCTATTATAGCCATCAGGGCATTGAGACTGCGTTCAAGTCTTGATGAGGTAACACAGTATCTTGGAAAGAATATTCCTGATGCATCATCATGGTTAAGTGTAACTCATGATGCATTAGACGAAAGCAACAAGATTATACAGGATTTGTATAATTACTGTGTGCAGGGCTCTACGGATTCATATTCAGAATCTGAGCGTAACACGCTTGCTGAAAGTCTTAACAAGCTGGTGGAAGCTTATTATGAGCAGGGGAATGTTGATTATGCCGGAAGATATGTATTTACAGGACATGCTACAGATAAGCCTCTGACATATCAGTCAGATGAAACTGCTAAAGATGTTGATTATACAATTACACAGAACTTTACAAGGGAGGATTTATCTAATAAGACAGCATACACTAATGCATATACTAATGACGATATTATCAATCTTAATGTAAAGACAGACGCTAACGGAAATATAATCACACCTAATATAACAGATGTGCACAGAATCCAGCTTGCATATGACGAGATTAACGGAAAAACATTTTCAATGAGCATGGGAGATAATAATTCTGCCAATATAACTATTGCTGATGATGGGAGTGTTACTGTAGATGGAGGACTTACTGTTCCGGTAACTGATGCAGACGGTAATACAGCTGATACAGCTGTAAATGTGGTTACAACGACAGATCCTAATTATGTTCCGGGAGAGAATGAGATTGCAATTAACTCAACAACAGGCGAGCTTCTTCTTGGTGAGAATGTATACAAGTCAGTGTATGCTGATAATGCATTTTCAGTGACATACGAGAAGAGCAATTTTATAAAGGGTGACATTGACCCGACAATGTATTTTAACTGTGTTGATAATAATACAGGAATTGAGTACAACAAGCAGAGTGAGGATATTGAATATATCATTAATTTCTCACAGAAGATTAAGGTTAATACAGAAGCTGATGAAGCTTTCAATATATATCTTGGAAGAAATGTTGATGACCTTGTCAATGCAGTACAGAATGTCCTTGATATTAATGACCAGATATCAAAGATTGAGTCTATGCAGAAGGAAGGACAGTACAGCGATGAGGCTTCGCAGAAGAAGTTAAGTGATATTATGGAAGGCCTTGCAAAGCAGAGAGATTTTGCAAAGTCTAAGATGAAGGACGCTTTTGAAGCGGGAATCGGTCAGATGCAGGGCTATCAGGAGCAGGTATCTAATGCGAAGGCTGATGTCGGTAACAGACAGATAAGACTTGACCTTACCAAGACAAGACTTACAGAGCAGAAGACTAATTTCACTGATCTTAAGTCTCAGAATGAAGACATTGATCTGGAAGAGATTGTTGTTACATATACATCAGCACAGCTTGTATATCAGGCAGCATTATCAGCTGCGAGCAAGGTTGTTCAGCAGACACTGCTTGATTTCCTTGGGTAGCCAGCATAAGAGAGGAATACAGTGAGGCAGGCTGAGAGTTAAGCTGTATAAACAGCATTGACAGATAAAGGATAGAATTAAGATTTGGAGGTTTGACATGAAAGTACAGACTAAATGGTTTGGAGAGATTGAAGTTAGTGATGATAAAATCATCACATTTGACAAGGGAATTATTGGATTTGAGGACTGGAAGAAGTATACTCTTGTGTATGATGCAGAGAAAGAGGAGAATATATCAATTATATGGCTTCAGGCGATTGATGAGCCAACACTTGCACTTCCTGTAATGAAGCCGGAATTCGTGTATGAGACATATGATCCTGTTGTTGAGGATGAGCTTCTTAAGTCTCTCGGAGATGATATACAGGATGATAATATCAGAGTGTACTGTGCGCTCACGGTACCACAGGATATTACTAAGATGACAATTAATCTTAAAGCTCCTATTATTGTTGATTTTGATACGATGAAGGGAATACAGCTTATAGCAGATAATTCTGAATATCAGGTAAGATATCCTATATACGATATTCTAAAGAAGGAGGAGAACTAATATGCTCGCATTATCAAGAAAGAAAGACGAAGCAATCATTATTAATGATGATATTGAGATTACTATAATTGAAATCAAGGGCGATCAGGTAAAGCTTGGCATATCAGCTCCGAAGTCAGTACCTATATATCGTAAGGAAGTGTATGCACAGATACTTGATTCTAATAAGGAAGCAGCAAGTTCGGTTGATGTGAAGTCTCTTAACCAGTTATTTAAGAAATGATTTGTTTTATTTATGTATATTTTTGTCCAAAGGGTTAAATTTTACTTAACATTTTCCGATATATGCAGTACAACATGAATGTAACTACAGGATAAAGTTTTGTTTTCACACGGAGGTGGAATTGTATCATGGGAATGGAAGTTAATGGAGTAGCGGCAGCGTCAAGCTACCAGAGCCAGAATTTACAGGCTGCTAAGCCGGTATCACAGGTAAGCAGTGTTACATCAGTTACAGATAAGAGCAATGAGGTTGTTGTTGATTCAGCGAAGTCAGCAGCATCTAATGTAGCAGTTTCTGTAGGACAGGCAGCAGACAGTGAGAAGAATGGCAGCAGCGCTAATGACAATGACAAGGCAAAGAAGCAGGCTGAATCAATGGCTGATGTTAAGGATATAAGGAAGGTACTTAACAACAACACAATCGCTGAATTCGGCTACAACGAACCAACTAACAGAATCACAATTAAGATTAAAGATAAAGATACAGACGAAGTTATTAAAGAAATACCTTCAGAGAAAGCTCTTGAGATGCTTGCTAAGGCATGGGAGCTTGCAGGTATTATGGTAGATGAGAGGAGATAAGCTATGGCAATAAGACTATCTGGTATGGTATCGGGTATGGATACAGAATCACTTGTTTCAGCACTCGTATCATCATATAAGTTAAAGAAGGATAATCTTGTTAAAGCACAGACTAAGCTTTCATGGAAGCAGGAAAAGTGGAAGACCATGAATACAAGTATATATGGTTTCTACTCAGGAAAGCTTTCAAGTGCAAGATTTTCTACAAGTTATAATCTGAAGACATCAACAGTGTCTAATGATAAGTATGCCAAGGTTTCTGCAAGTTCATCTGCGGTAAGCGGAACACAGAGACTTAAGGTTAATCATCTTGCAGCTACAGGATATCTTACAGGTGGTAAGATTACTGCTACTGGTGGAAGCAAAGTAACTGGTTCAACTAAGGTATCAGATATTATAGGAACTAAGGATGGTTCAATAAGTGTAAAGACGAGTTCTGGAATAAAGAGCATTGATATCACAGAGGATATGAATGTAAGCCAGTTTACAGCTAAATTAAAAGAAGCCGGACTTAATGCTAATTTTGATGATAATAATGGACGTTTCTTTATAAGTGCGAAGGAATCGGGCAAGGATAATGACTTCTCACTCACAGCCAATGATGCTAATGGACTTAATGCATTGAAAGCGTTAGGAATATATACTGTTAATGACACTGACAAGGCTGAGTACATCAGGCTTGCTGCATTGACAGAGGGCACTGATGCTTATAATACAGAGCTTGAGAGCATGTATACCAAGGCTACTGCCAAGGATACAGCGAAGAATTATGCTGATAAGTACAATGCAGCCAAGGAGAAGCTTGATGCACTGGCAGCAGATGATACATGGGATCATTCATATACATTAGATGAATATGTGGCAAAGCTTAAGACAGAGACACCAGATTTGCTTAATGCTTATGATAAGTATAAGAAGGAAAAGGTGGATTCAGAGGGTAATACAGTTAAAGATTCTGATGGCAATGTTGTGTACGAATATGACACAGAGGCTATGGAAAAAGATGGTGTCAAGGAAGAGTATGAGGCAGCGGTAAAGAAAAAAGCGTCTAATGAATCACTGATTAAGGTGTATGATGATAATTCCAAGGTTATAGAGGATACTAAGGATTATGTAACAATCGGTGATGATGGTAAGGCTGTAGCGAATGAGACTAATGAGAAGGTAGTACAGGAAGTAAGCGATACTAATGCAGACAGACAGTCTAAAGCTAAGGCATTACTTGATTCTAAAATTGCCATGGCCAAGACAGCAGCTAATGATACAGATAAGACAGCTTCTTCAGATACAACTAAAGCAGTAAGAATCACAGGTCAGGATTCGGAGATTGTACTTAATGGTGCTACATTTACGAATAATACTAACAATTATTCAATTAATGGTCTTACTATACAGGCATTGAATGAAACAGGTACTGATGAGGTGACTATTACAACAGATACAGATGTTGATGGCATATATGATATGATTAAGGGTTTCCTTAAGGATTATAATGACCTTGTCAAGTCTGTAGATGTTGCTTACAATGCGGCAAGTTCTAAAGGATACGAGCCTCTTACAAGTGATGAGAAAGACGCAATGTCTGATGATGAGGTTAAGAAGTGGGAAGAAAAGATTAAGGATTCGCTTCTTAGGAAAGACTCAACACTTGGAAGTGTTCTTGATACTATGAAGAATGATATGGCAAGATCATTCAAGGTGGGAGATAAGTCATATTCACTTTCTAGTTTTGGAATATCAACACTTGGATATTTTAATTCTCCAGAGAATGAGACTGGTGTGTACCATATAGACGGAAATAAGGATGATACATATACATCGGCTAATACCGATAAGCTTAAGTCAATGATAGCAAGTGATCCAGATACAGTTATTACATTCTTTTCACAGCTCGCATCACAGCTTTATAAAGATCTTGGCAGTAAGATGACAGCATCGTCGACAAGCAGTGCTTACACTATATATAATGATAAGCAGATGAATACTCAGTATTCAGAATATAATACAAAGATATCTGAGGCAGAGGATAAGGTTACAACATGGGAGGATTATTATTATAGCAAGTTCTCAGCCATGGAATCAGCCCTTGCTAAGATGAATGCACAGTCGTCATCATTAACAGGTCTTTTTAGCTGATATCTATTAACAATCACATAAGCATGGAAGCTTGTGGGGGAATGAGGAAAGTATGGCATTTAATCAGAATATAGCGCAGGAATACAACAGGAATAAGATTCTTACAGCGAGTCCTGCAGAACTTACACTTATGCTTTATGAAGGGGCAATTAAATTCTGTAATATTGCGATAGTTGCTATTGAGAAGAAAGATTACGAGAAAGCCAATATTAATATTAAGAAGGCTGAAAATATAATCACAGAATTTAAGGTTACTCTTAATCATAAATATGCTGTTGCAGAGGACTTTGAGAAGATATATGATTATATATATTCTCTTCTTGTAGAAGCTAATATAAGTAAGGACATTGAAGTGCTTAACAGAGCATTAGATGAAATCAGAGGCATGAGGGATACCTGGAAAGAAGTTATGAAACGTGCAAAAAGCACTAACCAGTAGGAGAAAATTATGACTACTAATTATCTTCAGATGATGATAGACAGCCTTAATAAGAAAAAAGATATTCTTACAAGAATAGTGGCTCTTAATGATGAACAGGATGCTATATTGTCAACCACAATACTTGATGATGCAGCATTTGATTCTAACATGAAAGCAAAGGGCGACTGTATAGATGGACTTGACAGGCTTGATGAGGGATTTCAGGCACTCTTTAACAGAGTAAGAGATGAAATCAATAACAATAAGGCTATGTACACAGAAGAGATAGCTGTTATGAAAAAGCTTATAACAGAAGTTACAGAGCTTGGAGCTAAGATAGAGGTTCAGGAAGCACGCAACAAAGTCAAGGTAGAGGCAATGTTTCGCAGAGAGCGTCAGGAGCATAAGGAAGCTAAGAGGAGTGCATCAATGGCAAAGTCATATTATCAGAATATGAGCAAGGTGAGCAATGAACCACAGTTTATGGACACCAAGCAATAATTATTAAAAAGTTATATTACGGACTAAAGTTTTAGGACTAAGGTCCGATATATAAAGTACAAGGGAACGGAACGTTTCCTGTAAACCATAACTAGATGCAGCAAGGATGCTGTATCACAATATAATTTCAAGGAGGAAAATATTATGGTAGTACAACACAATTTATCAGCAATGAACACAAACAGACAGATGGGTGTAGTTACAAGCGCACTTCAGAAGTCAACAGAGAAGTTATCATCAGGTTACAAGATTAACCGTGCTGGAGATGACGCAGCTGGTCTTTCAATCTCAGAGAAGATGAGAAGCCAGATCAGAGGTCTTAATAAGGCATCTGATAACGCACAGGATGGTATCTCTCTTATTCAGGTAGCTGAAGGTGCCCTTAACGAGACACATTCAATCCTTCAGAGAATGAATGAGCTTGCAACACAGGCAGCTAATGATACTAACACATCAGTTGACAGACAGTCTATCAAGGATGAGATTGAACAGTTAAATGAAGAACTTGACAGAATCTCAACAACAACACAGTTCAATAAGCAGGACTTATTAACAGGTGGATTTTCAGGAAAGCTTCAGGTTGGTGCTCTTGAAGGACAGACAATGGATGTTAAGATTAGTCTTGCAGTATCAGCAAAGGGCTTAAAGGTTAGCACTGTAGAGGTAAGTACTAATGCTAAGGCAGGTGTGGCAATGCAGTCTATTCAGGATGCTATTGAATCAGTATCTAAGCAGAGATCAAAGCTTGGTGCTATCCAGAACAGACTTGAGCACACAATCAATAACCTTGATACTAATGCTGAGAATACACAGGCTGCTGAATCACGTATCCGTGATACAGATATGGCTGATGAGATGGTACAGTACAGCAAGAATAACATCCTTTCACAGGCTGGACAGTCTATGCTTGCACAGGCTAATCAGCAGACACAGGGTGTACTTTCACTTCTCGGTTAATAATTATTACTACTATAAGCAGAAGAGCTGGTGCTTGCACCAGCTCTTTTTGTTTATAGCCGTATGAAACAATATACTGCTAGGAGAATATACTTATGGAGTTTGACAAGAACTATTTTGAAGCTGAAGTAAGAGAAGGATTTTATGTAACTTCGGATATAAAGCATGCATGGGCTGCACAGCTTGAGGTGCTTAGTGATGTAGATAAGGCATGCAGAGAGAATGGAATACAGTATTTTGCAGAATGGGGAACGCTTCTTGGCGCTATAAGACATCATGGATTCATACCATGGGATGACGATATGGATATATGTATGAGAAGGCCAGACTATAACAGATACTTAAAAGTTGCAAAGGATATTATGCCAGAGGGCTATGAGATATTCGACATGAATACGGATGCAGATAATGATAATGCGATAGCGAGAATTATTAACGGACGAAATATTAATTGTGACGGGATTCACCTTGAAAAATTTCATGGATTTCCATATGTTGCAGGAATAGATATATTTCCACTTGATTATATAGCTGCAGATGAAGAAGATGATAAGTTTCAGTGTGATTTAATAGATATAGTATGGACAGTCGAAAAACTGGCGAGAAATATTGAAAATAAATGTAATGAAATTAATTTAGAAAAAGCTCCGGCAGAATTGGAATTACGCTTAAGACAGGTGGAAGAATTATGTGGAGTTACTATAGACAGGAATAAGAGTATAGCACAGCAGCTTCTAAGATTAGTAGATAAGCTGAGTGGATTATATACAGAGAACGAAGCTGACTATATTACACTTATGCATGTATGGCTTGGAAATAAGAGTTATAAGTTCCCTAAAAATTATTATAGAGAAGAGGTAAGAGTACCATTTGAAAATATAGATATACCAGTACCTGCTGAATATGAAGCTATACTAAAGATTAAGTATGGCGATTATATGATCCCTGTTCATAACTGGGATTCACATGAATATCCGTTTTATGTTAAGCAGAAAAAGCATTGCATAGAAGAAGGTGTGAAATTAAATGATTATAAAGACACCTTTAGTGATTATATGCAATATAAAGAGCAGGTGGATGTAATCAGAAAAGCAAAAAAGATAGTTAAAAGATTTAATGGTGATATACATAAGACTGTACTTTTCTTGGCTTATAAGGTTGATAACTGGAATATGCTGGATAATATATATAGGCAATATTGTGGGAAAGAGAATACTAGAGTTATAGTTCAGAGTGTTCCATATTATTACAAAACTGTTAATGGGGTTTTTGAAAAATATACAGATAGCGGAAGTTACCCTGATTATGTTACAATTACACCGATAGAAGAATATAATTATCTGGAAGAATATCCAGACGAAATTGTATTTCAGTATCCGTATGATAATTATAATTCAGCAGGAACAACAGATCCGGTGTTTTATTCATATAATCTTGCATCACATACACAGAAACTTATATATATTCCGTATTTCAGAACAGATGAAATAGATGAGAATGATATGAGAGCATATACTAACATGGATGCGTATGTAACAATGCCAGGAGTTGTATATTCAGACAGAGTAATAGTCCAGTCAGAAGGAATAAGGAAATTGTATATAAAAAAGCTTACAGAATTCTTTGGGGAAGAAACAGGATCCGAATGGGCAGCTAAGATAGAAGCAGGAGATATTGGAGGCAACTAGAAGATGAAAAAGGTAATTACTTATGGTACATATGATTTATTTCATGAAGGACATTATAAGCTTTTACAGAGGGCTAAGGCATTAGGTGATTACCTTATTGTCGGGGTTACAACAGAGCATTTTGATGAGGCACGAGGTAAGGTTAATGTAGTTGATTCTATAATGGACAGAATTGAGAATGTCAGGAAAACAGGGTTTGCAGATGAAATTATTGTTGAGGACCATGATGGGCAGAAGATAGAGGATATCCAGCGCTATGGTGTTGATATATTTACCGTTGGTTCAGACTGGATTGGAACATTTGATTATCTTAAACAGTTCTGTGAGGTTGTATATCTAGAAAGAACACCAGATATATCATCAACTTTGGAGAGAAAGAATAAGTTTAAAATTGTTAATGTGGGAATTGTTGGAACAGGCAGAATTGCTCCGAGATTCATATCAGAAGCCAAGTATGTAAGTGGTATTAATATAGCATGTACATACAATCCTGAAAATCAGAAGGCGCAGGCATTCAGTAACAGACATGATATTCCTAATTATAGTGGAGAGTATGAGGAATTTCTTAAACAGGTAGATGCTGTGTATATAGCTTCACCGAATGAAACTCATTATGATTATGCCAGGAAGGCATTGGAAAATGGTAAACATGTATTATGTGAAAAACCGGCAGCGTTTACCAAAGCTGAAGCACAAAGCCTTTATCAGTATGCAATGGATAATAGACTTGTACTTATGGAGGCTGTTAAGACCGCTTATTGTCCGGGTTTCGGGCAGCTTATCAATATGGTGCAGTCAGGCAAGATAGGAAAAGTATGTGATGTTGAAGCATGCTTTACAAGACTTGCCAATATTGATTCAAGAGAGAGAACAGATGCAGCATATGGTGGAGCATTTCTTGAATTCGGAAGTTATACACTGCTTCCAATAATTAAGCTTCTTGGAACAGACTATAGGGACATACATTTTGATACAATATATGACGAGAATGGTGTTGACCTGTATACCAAAGTGTATATGTCATATGATAATGCCATGGCATTGTCGAAGAACGGAGTAGCCGTCAAGTCAGAAGGTCAGCTTGTTATTGCAGGTACGAAAGGATATATTCTTGCACCATCACCATGGTGGCTCACAAGAAGATTTGAGGTACATTACGAAGACTCATCAAGAGTTGAGGTGTATGAGCCAATATTCCAGGGAGATGGCTTCAGATATGAAATAAGTGATTTTGTATCTAAGATTAATGGAATAGATAAGAATGGATATAAGCTTACTGCCGAGGAAGCAATAGCTATGGCTGAAGTGACTGAAGCGTATATGAAGCAGAAAAGATAAGCAGGGCAGAGGAAATGTTATGATTAATATAAATATACAGGATAATCATATTAACATCGGAATAATAGGAACAGGTCGGATAGCAGCCAGATTTCTTGAGGAAAGTAGTTATGTTAGTGGTATAAATGTATCGGCTATATATAATCCACACCTTGAGAGTGTGTTATGGTTTGCAAAGAATAATAAGATTGATATAGATGGTCCGATGATTCTTACAGATGATATCGAGGTGTTCTTTGATTCAGTTGATGCGGTGTATATAGCAACGCCACATGAGACACATACAGAATATATTAGTATGGCTCTTAGAAGAGGAAAGCATGTGCTATGTGAAAAACCAATGGGATTGAATAAATCAGACATAAAAGGAATGCTTTCCATTGCAAATGATAATAATCTGGTATGCATGGAAGCAATAAAAACAGCATATTGTGCCGGATTTCAACGGATTCTGGATATTGTTAAGAGCGGCGCAATAGGAAAAGTAAGAGATGTTGAAGCTGCGTTTTCTAAGATAGGTGCGGCAGCAGGAAGAGAAATGTGGTGCAGGCCAGGCGGAAGTTTTACTGAGCTTGCAAGCTATTGTCTGCTTCCAGTTATGAAGCTGCTTGGCACAGATGTAAAAGACATTCATACATATTCAGTAGAAAGTCCTTTGGGGACAGATTCATATACCAAGATGATGATAACCTATGAAGATGGTGTTGCTACTATAAAGACTGGTCTTGGGGTCAAGACAGAAGGTGAACTTATTGTGGCAGGAGATGATGGATATATAAGAGTCCCATCTCCATGGTGGCTCACTAAGAGAATAGAGGTTCATCATGAGAATCCTAATCAGATTGAGGTGTATGAGGAAGAATTCGCTGGTGGAGGATTGCGTTATGAAATAGAAGCATTTGTAAAATGCATTAACAATCCGGGAACTGTAAAGAAGATAACTGATGAAGAAAGTATATGGCTTTCTGGTATGATGGAGCAGTTTCTTGCAAACCGCGGAGAGGTTAAGCAGACTGTGGATACAGAAGCCTTAAAGAGAGTTGGTATATGGGCGCACAGAGGATGCAGCATGATGAATCCGGAGAATACACTTCTTGCGTTTAAAAAAGCGGCGGAATTAGAAGGCATTACCGGAATTGAATTTGATGTGCAGCTTACAAAAGATAATGAAATTGTGGTAATACATGATGAAAGAGTTGACAGAACCACAGATGGAACCGGTTATGTACAGGAATATACATTAAATGAACTGAAACAGTTATCTATATCTGGTGATGATGAAATTCATAGAATTCCTACATTAAGGGAAACGTTTGAATTGCTTGCACCATATTGTAAGGGCAAGGACCTTCGTCTTAATATTGAGCTTAAGAATAGTGAAATAAGATATGAAGGCATGGAGCAGAAGGTTATTGATATGGTTTCAGAATTTAATCTTGAGGATTATGTTGTGTACTCATCATTTAATCATGATTCAATAGGACTTGTAAGACAGCTTAAATGTGATGCAGATGTGGCATATCTGGCGGGTGATTATCACCGTTGTATGGATGGTATCAGCAAATACGGTGGTATAACAATTCATCCTGCACAATTGGGAATGCCAGTCAATAAGAGCAATGTGGAAGCTATAAAGAATGCAGGACTGAGGGTGCGTATGTGGAATGGAAGTGAGCCTTTGTATGGACAGCTCAGGACATTACCGGATATGGATTTAAGAGAATACTACAGACTTGGTGCAACGGATATATTTACTAATGTGCCGGAGAGATATTGTGAGAACAGGAGATAATTATGTTAGCAGGCGTACAGTTAAGTGACGGATTAAAGCTTGAGGCAATTGCAGATGGTGGATTTTCATATGCTGAGATACCTTATGAGATTATAGAAAGAAATGAACTTCCAACATATAAGAAGAAAGATGGGGATTCGCGGGTACTTAAGGTTTCGGGATTTTCCTATCCTCTTGCAAAGCTGACTCCGGATAAGATGTATGAGCTTCTGGAAAATTGCAGGAGATATCAGGGAAATTATATAGTACTTGATACCATGAATTGTGAAGCAGGAATTCTCGAAAATGTTGTGGAAGAGTGTTCAATGATGATGACAGATTACAGGATTCCGGTATTCATAGAGAATGGCTGCAATGGAAGTGATGAAACCGGATATCTTAATAGTGCATATTCTGATATATCTTCATTGAAATCAATTGCTGAATACTGTAACAGGCTGTGTGATACGGCTATAGTTGGTATATCTATAAATGTTGGATACAGTAACCTGCTTGCCAAGAATGTGAGAAGCCAGATTGACCAGTGCAGTGAATATCTTTGCATGATACATGCTAATGATAATGGCGGTGTGTACAATGAAAAACAGATGCCTTTTACATTTACAAGAGGAAGAGGAAATCTTATTACAGACTGGTATCATATTATTGGGGCGCTTATTAAGATTGAATTCTCAGGATGGATGATATTCGATAATAGCGGAACATTTGCAAGAGTCCCAGAGAAATTGCAGACACAATATGTGCGTATGTTACATGCAATTGTTAAAGAATGGCAGGGACAGTTTACATTTGTTGAAAGAGTGTTAAATAAGCCTGATAAAAAGCTTATTCTGTTCGGTGCAGGACAGATGTTATGGGATTATATGGATACGTTTGGGGATAAGTTTCCTCCATATTTTGCAGTTGACAATGGAAAGATGCGATGGGGAACTAAGGTATATGGGGTTGATGTAAAGGCTCCATCAGCAATACTTGATGTTCCGGCACAAGAACGTAATGTTGTTATATGCTGCATGTATTATGATGCGATATCAGCGCAGCTTAAGGCTATGTGTGTTGAACACAGCGAGTTTCAGGACAGATATTTTGTATAGACATTTGGAGGAATGGAAATGGTAAAAGTAGGTGTACAGACTAAAGGAATTCTGCCAGAGATGGGAATTGAGGATGGCGTTGCAATAATTGCACGGGCAGGATTTGAGATGGTTGATTTTAATCTTGATACATTTTTAAAGAATTCAGATGTCTATGGTGGAAAGATTAATAAATTTTTTGATGCGGATATTGAAGATATTCTTGCGTACTTTGGCGAGTATAAGAAGATGTTTAATAAATATGGAATTAAGCCGTCACAGATGCATGCTCCTTATCCTATGTATGTGCTGGGACGTGATGATATAAGCCAGTATATGCAGAATGTTGTAATACCAAAGAGCATTCAGATTGCCGGTTTCCTTGAGATTCCATGGGTAGTCATGCATCCGTTCAAGATGCAGTATAAGTACGGACTTGAGGCTGAACAGGCAATGAATGTACAGTTTTTCTCATCTCTTATACCGGAGCTTAAGAAGCACAATGTCAGAATATGTGTTGAGAATCTCTATGAAAGTGTTGGAGGGCGAATAACAGAAGGCACATGTGCGAACCCGGACGATGCTATATTTTATGTTGATATGTTAAATATGATGGCAGGCGAGGAAAGATTTGGTATATGTCTTGATACAGGACATATCCAGCTTGTACACAGACAGCCTGCAGATTATATCAGGAAGGTTGGAAGTCATCTGAAACTTTTGCATATGCATGAAAATGATGCATATGGAGATCTTCATCAGATGCCTTATACATTTGGCAGCAGTCCTTCATGCGGTACTGACTGGGAGAGTTTTGCTGTGGCACTTGCTGAGATTGGATTTGACGGGACTTTAAGCTTTGAGACATTTCCATGTATGAACAGCTTTCCGTATGGGACGAGAGATGAGGTGCTTAGAACTATACATGAAGTTGGGGTGTATATAAAGGGGCAGATTGAAGTGCAGAACGGGAATACTCACGCAGAATAGTGTGAAAAATAAGTAAAAGCATGTGCGAAATAGTGCTAATATCGAGAGAAAAATCGTTGATTTTCACACGAATATAAGCTGTATTGTAATCAGAGTTGTTAAGGAGGATGGATTATGTACAGAAAAATTATGTCTTATCTGGAGACATGGCAAGAGAGTATGCATCGAAAACCTCTTATATTACAAGGTACAAGACAGGTTGGAAAAACATATTCTGTTCTTGAGTTTGGGCGTACACACTATGACAATGTAGCATACTTTAATTTCGAGACCAATCCTAAATTGAATGAAACATTTGAAGAAAATATAAGCCCTGATTATCTGATACCAATATTATCGCATATTGCAGGTCAGACTATAGTAAAAGAGAAGACACTTATAGTTTTTGATGAGGTACAGCTTTGCGAAAGGGCGTTGACTTCGCTGAAGTATTTCTGTGAAGATGCGCCTGATTATCATATAATTGTCGCAGGAAGTCTTCTTGGAGTTGCAGTTAACAGGGCAAAATTCTCTTTCCCCGTAGGAAAGGTTGAAATGAAGACACTTTATCCTATGGATATGGAAGAGTTTATGTTAGCACTTGGCGAAGATAATCTAGTTTCACAGATAAAGGAAAGTTTTGTCTCTGATAAGCCTTTGCCATCAGCGCTTCATGACGCAGCAATGCAGTTATACAGGCAGTATCTTGTTGTAGGCGGTATGCCAGAGTGTGTCATGCAATATGCAGAAACAAAGGATTTTATATTAGTACGGCATACACAGGATACTATACTTGCAAGTTATCTTAATGATATGAGTAAGTATAATAATCTCAATGAAATTAAGAAGACAAGACTTGCATATGATAATATTACTGTACAGTTATCGAAAAAAAACACCCGCTTCCAGTATAAGCTTATAAAAAAAGGTGGGCGTGCGTCTGAGTTTGAAAATGCAATAGAATGGTTAAATTTATCAGGTATTGTGTCACAGGTATATAAAGTGGAACAAATAAAAAAACCACTTGAAAATTACCGGGATATTGATTCATTTAAGATATATGTGTCTGATATGGGATTGCTATGTGCAAAAAAAGATGTATCTGCTAATGACATTCTTTATATGGTTGATGAGCTTAATGATTTCAAAGGCGGCATGACCGAGAATTATGTTAATGTGCAGCTTTTAATTAATGGCTATAACACATATTACTGGCAGTCAGAACGAGGGGCAGAGATTGATTTTGTCATACAGCGGGAAGGTAAGCTGATACCAATTGAGGTTAAATCGGCTGACAATACAAGGGCAAAGAGTTTAAAAGTATACATGGATACTTTCAAACCGGAATATGCAATAAAACTGTCTTCTAAAAACTTTGGATATGAGGATAATAAAAAGATTGTACCTATGTATGCTGCGTTTTGTATTTAGAGTTGGCAAAAGATATTTAAAAGGATAGCATAGGCAATATATTAAAGCTTGAAGGGATATTCAGGTGAAGGTTGAAAAAATATTAGTTAGAACATTAATGTCAATTAAAGCAGTTTAATGTGAGAAATGTTCTATAATAGTCAGTAATAATTTGAGAGTTGAATTGGAAAATTATGTGTATATATCAAAGCACTGTGGTATATGTATTGCTAACAATGGATATATTTGTTTGGGAGAGAATAATAAAATAGGTGAAAGTATAGATCTAACAGCAAAAAATAATTCTGTGATTAGGCTTGGAAATAAAGTGCAAGTAGGAAGGTCAGGCAAAATATATGCATGTGATTTTGGGGAAATTAATATAGAAAAGGGGACTACATTTTGCGAATATTTATATATGGACAGTGAAAAATCACAAATATATATTGGAGAAGACTGTATGTTTTCTCATTATGTAAAGCTAAATGTTGGCAGTCACAGATTGATTAATAAAAATGATGGAACAGATATAACAAATCCAGCTAAAGTGTTAAGAAGTAATATAGAATGGTTTAGAAAGTGATTTTTGATTATAGGTTAAGAATTAATATAAATAGCCGATATATTTTGTATAATTTAATTATCAAATAGGACAATTATAAATAGTTATCTCAACATGCGAATGGAGTCGCTAGGTGTATCGGTTAATCAAAGATAGTATAGAGATTAAAATGAAAGCTCCGCATTTGTGTGCGGAGCTTTTGTAATAATGGAGATTAGTATGGAAAAAGATTATCGTTATCAATCGTATATTGATATATTATGTAAAAAATTAAAAAATGTATCTGAATCTAAGAAAGAGAAGACTGTATTAATATCAGGTGCTAGTGGGATGATAGGAACTGTTATTATAGATATATTGATTAATATGAATGATACATATAATGCAAATTATAAAATATATGGTCTGGGACGCAGTTTACAACATGCACAGGAGATGTTTGATAATTATAGTATTTGTTCGGATTTTAAATTTATAACATGTGATATTAATAACCAGATAACAGAGGTTGGAGATGTGGATTATATAATTCATGCAGCAAGTAATACGCATCCTATTGATTACAGTTTAGATCCAATAGGGACAATATCATCTAATGTTATTGGAACTAACAATTTATTGGAATATGGTGTAAAACATAATTGTAATAGATTTGTTTTCTTATCTTCTGTTGAGATATATGGTGAGAATAGGGGAGATATAGAAAAGTTTGATGAAAAATATTGTGGGTATGTAGATTGCAATACATTAAGAGCAGGGTATCCGGAGAGCAAGAGAACAGGAGAGGCATTGTGCCAGGCATATGGGAAAAAATATGACTTAAATTTTGTGATTCCAAGATTATGTAGGACATATGGACCAACAATGTCAATTAGAGATAGCAAGGCAATTGCTCAATTTATTAAGAATGCTGCAAGCAGACAAGATATTGTGTTGAAGAGCGATGGAAGACAATATTATTCATATATAGATGTTTTTCAGGCAGCATATGCTATTCTTTACATAATGTTTAAAGGCGAAAATCAAAATGCATACAACATATCATCAGATTCTGGTAATTGGTATATGAAAGATGTTGCGGAAATGGCAGCAAATTCTGTAGGGAAGAAAGTGGTATATGATTTGCCAGATGAAAAAGAAAAGCTTGGATTTTCAACGGCAACAAAAGCATTACTTGATAATAGTAAATTGAAAAAATTAGGATGGTCAGAAGTACTTGATTGTAAGGAAGTATTTAATTATACAATAGAAGTCATTAGAAAAAGAATATCAGAAAAAGAGGGGTAAATAAATATGAATGTTGCTGTTATTATAGCAGGAGGTGTAGGAGCAAGAACTGGTAACAAGATACCAAAACAGTTTATAAATGTTAATGACAAGCCAATAATTATATATACATTAGAAAAATTCCAAAAACATCCTATGATAGATGCAATAGAGGTAGTTTGTTTGGAAGGATGGTATGATATTTTAAAGGCTTATGCTGAACAATTTGGAATAGCTAAGTTGAAATATGTTATATCTGGTGGTAATAGTAGTCAGGAATCAATTAAAATTGGTTTAGAGAATCTAAAAAATATATGTAACGATGGAGATATTATTATTATACATGATGGAATAAGACCTATGGTTGATGATAATATAATAACATCGTGTATAGAAACATGTGAAAGCAATGGCAATGGTGTAACTGCATATCCAGTATATGAACAGATATTTGAAACAAAAGATGGAAAAACTACAGATAAGTATATTCCAAGAGAAAGCCTCAGAATTGTACAGACACCACAAGCTTACAAATATAAAGAAATATTAGATGTATATATTGAGGGATTCGAAAAGAATATTGGTATTCACGGCTCGTCATATGCTAATACACTTATGACTGATATGGGAAAAAAATTATATTTTTCTGCAGGTTCAACAAAAAATATTAAGATAACTACCAAAGATGATATTGCAATATTTAAGGCGATGATTAGTTTTTAAACGGAGGATAAGAAAACATGAAAAAAGTAGTGATATATGGAACAGGAAAAGTTGGTAAGGCATTTTATGAGAGTCATAATTTTGAAGGGGAGGAATTGGTGGCTTTTGTAGAAACTAATCCGAATAAAGAAAGTTTTTTGGGAACAAACATTATCGGAATAGAAGATATAGGTGAAAATATTGATATCATTTATTTAGCTAATTCATATATTGATACAGTATATGAATGTATAGGCAGGGGTATACAAAAACAAAGATTAATTCTTGAAAATGAGATGTTATGTAAACTTTATTGTAGTATAGAAGGCACATTAGATATAAAATATGATTATATTTTTGCAATGAAATATGAAAGACAGATAACAAAAAAAGATGAATATATTGTTATGGCAGCTATGCAGAGAAATTTGAAAAATTATGGGAGTCATAAGATGAATATATTAGGAAATTCATATACTGAATCTTATGATTATAATAGGCTAGCTACATTGGAACTACTTATAGAAGAAATTAAACAAAACAATATTAATGGAGAATTGGCAGAATTGGGAGTATTTAAAGGAAATTTTTCAAAGTGGATTAATAAAGAATTCCCTGATAAAAGACTGTTTTTATTTGACACATTTGATGGGTTTGATAATAAAGATATTGATATAGAAAATAAATATTCATCTAAAGAGTGGTTTGATAAGGTGAAAAATTTTGAAGAAACAAGTGTAAGTTTAGTGTTAGGAAAAATGAAACATCCAAATCAAGTAGTTGTAAGAAAGGGCTTTTTCCCTGATACAATACCAGAAGAAAAGTTGAAATATGCATTAGTTTCTATTGATTGTGATTTATATATGCCTATTTTAGAAGGACTGAGATATTTTTATCCAAGAGTTAATAGGGGAGGGTATATAATGTTGCATGATTATAATGCACCAGAATTAAGAGGTGTAAGGCAGGCAGTGCTAGATTATGAACTGGAAATAGGAGAGAGAATGGTCAAAATTCCTATACCTGACAGATGTGGATCTCTAATTATAGGAAAATAAAAGGATACTTTAATATGGAATGTACACCTGGAATAAAAACTAAACAAGAAAAGATATATATAACAAAAAGAAAGATAAAAGCATTCTTTAATAGTATATGCTTTTATATATGCAGAATATTTCCCATAGATAATAATCTTGTTTCTGTATGTACATTTGAAGGAAGAGGTGGTTTTGGCTGTAATCCTAAATATATTATTCAGGAGTTACATAAAAATAACCCTAACTGTAAAATTGTATGGTTTGTTAATGATAGAAATAAAGCATTTCCTGATTATATAAAGAAAGTTCCTAATACATTAATCAGTAGGGCTTACTGGCTCAGTAAATCTAAGGTATGGATTGATAATTATCGTAAGCCATATGGTACAAAAAAGAGAAAGGGTCAATATTATATTAACACATGGCATGCAAATATGGGATTTAAAACAATCGGGCTTTTAAGGGGAGAAGCATTCTCTTATATGGCATATCTTGTTAGTAAAAATGATTCAGATATGATAGATGATTTGGTAGTTGATTCTGATTATTGTGAGATAATGTTCAGAAAAGGACTTGTTTATAATGGACATTTCTTGAAAGTGGGACAACCAAGGTGCGATATATTGCATGGTGACAGATTGTATTATATTAATAAATTCAGGAAAGAACATAATCTTCCACACGATTCAAAAGTAGTTATGTTTGCTCCAACATTTAGAGAAGGCGCAAAAAAGGGAAAAAGATTTGTTTTTTCTGAACTCTGGACTATTGATTTTGAGAGACTATTAAACAATTTAGAAATTCGATTTGGTGGTAAATGGTATCTTTGTGTAAGAGTTCATCCTCAACTCGCATCAACTTTTAAAGAATATAAGAATGAAAAGCTTCAGGATAGAATAATAGATGAGAGTCAGGCTGACGATATGTATGAAATATTAGCTGGAATGGATGCTTTTATAACAGATTATTCGAGTGCTGCATTTGATGCCAGCGAAGCTGATATACCAGTGTTTATATATGCTGATGATATTGAAAAATATATGAATGATAGAGGGAGTTTATTGTGGGAACTATCAGATGATACAGAGAAAACGGTCAGTAATAATCCAGACATTGAACCAGATATAAATGCAGTGTTGCCGTTTTTAATAGCAATCAATAATCATAGTCTAGAGGCAAATATATTAAACTTTGATATGGCAAAGTATTTTGATATGTTGTATAGGTTTAGAACATCAGAAAAGTTAGTATGTAATACAAAGGCTTCCAAATTAGTAGCTGATGTGATTTTAGAAAAAATGCATATTTAAAATAAGAGCATGTGGGGGAATAATATGAAAAAAGAAATGAGCTGTTTATCTGAAATGTGTTTGGATGAATTCGTTAGATACATTTCGGATAAAAAAATATTTTGTTTTGGTTGTGGTATTCAAGGTAAAAGAATGGCAGGGATTCTTTATAACTGGGGAATACAGAATAATTTAGTAGCTTATATAGATAATGATGAAAAAAAGATTGGTTCAGAATATATTTGTGATGGGAAAGCATTTAAAATAGTATCTATCAAAGAAGCAATAAAATGTGATGATGGTAACAGTATAATTTTGATAACAGCAATTGATTATAGGAGTATTTATAATCAATTAAGTGTATATGGCTATGATATGCAAAGATGTATTTCGATTGATGAGATAGCAAGAAATCAATTGGAGATATCAAATTATTCAGATGTTATATATGAATCTAAAGATAAGCTTATACCTAAAAAGATTCATTATGCATGGTTTGGAAAAGAAAAACCTGATTTAATTAAGAAAAATATAGAACATTGGAAAGAATTATGTCCTGATTACGAATTTTATGAGTGGAATGATACAAATTATGATATCACGAAAAATAAATACATGAAAGAAGCTTATGAAAGTAAAATATGGGGATTTGTGCCTGATTATATGAGATTGGATATTATATATAAATATGGTGGAATATATCTTGATACAGATATTGAAATGATAAAAAAACCAGATGAATTATTGTATCAAAAGTGTTTTGCATCTTTTGATGCAACATTTGTTATGAATTTAGGCAGTGGTTTTGGAGCAGTAGCAGGAATGGATATTATAAAAGAATTGAGAGATTATTATGATACAGTTTCTTTTGTTAATAAAGATGGAACATATAATAAGACATCATGTAATAGTCATTCGTATAATGTAATGAAAAAATATGGAGTTAAGGTTAATGATAGATTACAGAATGTGCATGGAATGAACATATATCCTATGATTTTTCAGGGGGCATGTGGTCATACGAACACAATACATGTTACTAATAAAACATTTTGGATACATTATGGGAACTTATCATGGATGACGAGGGAGTTAAAGAATGAACAGTAGTTATAAGCAATATATTGATAGTGTAAAATATAAAAATGGGAAAAAATATATATATGGTGCAGGAAAAGTTGGACAGGCAATATATCATTTATGCGTGGAAAATGAAATTGAGATACAAGGGTTTTGTGTTACTAATACGGAACAGAATGAATCAAGAATTGAAGACATTCCTGTCATAGAGTTTGGTTCTTCAATAGAGGAAAATTCTGTCATTTTAATAGGTGTCTTGGAACATGGGAAAAGTGTTATCAAAGAATATATAAACAAATATGGAAATTATCAAGTAGTTGATTGTCCAGATGGAATATTGTATACAACTCAGTATCATCATAATAAGATGATAAATCCAACATTGGAGATAACACCTGCTATTGGATGCTCTGTAAATTGTAAATATTGTCCACAGGAGGTGTTTCTTAAAGAGTATTTTAGAAAAGACAATAAAAGAAAAAAATATATGACATTAGATGATTTTAAAATATGTATTGATAAGTTGCCTAAGAATGCTTTGATAGAATGGGCAGGATTTGTAGAGCCATTTCTAAACAATGAAAGTATTGATATGATGCAATATGCCTTTGAACAAGGCTATGAAATGACTTTGTATACTACATTAATAGGGCTGACAAAGAAAAAGCTAATGAAAATTATTAGCATGCCATTTAAACAGGTGGTTTTACATGTTGCAGATAAAGATGGATATGCGAATATACCTGTGACGGATGAATATTTAGAATTGTTAGAGATAATAATTAATGCAAAGAAAAAAGATGGGACACCTTTTGTGGATAATGCTAATTGCCAAAGTGAACCACACCCTAAGGTTTTAGAAAAAACTAAAGATAAAATAAGAATTTATGGGGAAATGTCTGATAGGGCAGGTAATTTGGAAAATAAAGACAACAAACTTCGGGGCGGAGAGAAATGTGGCAGAATATATTGTGAAAGAGCAGTGAATCTGAATCATAATGTATTGTTGCCAGATGGAACGGTTGTACTTTGTTGTAATGATTTTGGAATGAAACATGTTTTGGGAAATTTACTTAAAGAAGATTATGATTCAATAATTTCAAGTGAACAGATGAGATTAGTAAAAAGAGGAATGAATTTAGATGAATCATTATCTATTTTATGTCGTAAATGTATGTTTGCAAAAAATTTAAAATAAAAGGAAATGCTATGAAAGAAAATAATATAATAAAGTGGGAAAAAATCGAAAAAATAGAAGAAAATAAAAAAATAGTGATTTTTGGTGCATCATCTCATTCAAATTATTTACTTAATCAAATTAAAAATAAAAAAATGATAATTGCTGTAGTAGATAATGATAAGAGAAAGTGGGGATTAAAGTTTTCTGATATTTTTGGGGAATTATTAGAAAATAGTAACCTTATTATTAATTCTCCAGAAAGCTTAATTAATATAAGAGAAAAACAGAATATCATAATCGCAATTGCAAGTGTACATGAAAAGGAGATTGTAGAACAGGTTAGAAAGTTAGGTTTCTCAAATTTTTTATCTATTATAAGTTTGGAAAATGATGAAAAGGATAAAAAAGATCAAAGAAAAAATGTAGCAGTAAAATACAAAAGTAATCCTATAGTAAATAATAAAGTATTATTTATAATGGGATTTGATGGAAGTCATGAAAAGTATATTACTCTTGAATTAGAAAAATACACTCAACTTGATTTAGTGTGGTGTGTTAGGAGTCCACGAGAAGACAAACCTAAATCAGTTCGTATGGTTTGCGAATCTAATTGGAAACAATATTATCAAGAAATAGAAACAGCTAAAGTTATTATATATGATAGTCGTTTGCCAATTGGGTATATAAAAAAAAGAGGTCAATATGTTATTCATACCAAGCATTGGTCAAGTATTACGCTGAAAAAATTTTATCTTGAAGATAAAACTGCAATGTCTATACCTGGCTTAGCTGAGCGACAAAAAGAGGAAACAAGTGTTATAGATTTTATCTTTACTGGGAGTGAATTTGATGAAAAAACATGTAGAACGGGATTTGGATATGATGGAAAGTTTATAAGAGTTGGGTCACCAAGAAGTGATGTTCTATTTAAAAATGAAAGTAAACAAAAAATATGTGATTATTATGGAATTGATTATAAAATTCATTTATTGATGTATGCACCTACATTTAGAAGCAATATACAGAATAATAAAGAATATATTGCATATAATCCACAATTTTATTTCAATGTTGATGAAATAGTTAATGTATTAAAAAAAAGATTCGGCGGAGAATGGAAGTGTCTAAAACGGTTGCACCCAATGGCAGCAATTCAAGCGTCTGATGGAAATATTAATAATAATGTAATTGATGTAAGCTTATATCAGGATGCACAAGAATTAGTTGCAGCGTCAGAGGTAATGATTACAGATTATTCGAGTATTATGTTTGAGTCTGCTTATAAATTTAATCCTGTGTTTTTATTTGCACCCGATAGAATTAAATATATAAAAGAAGAAAGAGATTTATTGATAGATTATGAATCGTTACCGTTTGATATTAGTGAATCTAATGATGAATTAATAAAATGTATTTCAGATTTTAATGAGGATTTATACAAAAAGAAAGTGAAAAAGTTTTTGGATAGCTATGGAGTTCACGAAGATGGACATGCAAGTGAAAGAGCAGCTCAATTTATATTAAAATTAATAGAGCAGAAAGAATTAAACTATGAATAAAAATGAATTAGTAAGTATAATTATACCAGTGTATAATGCTGAAAAATATATATTTAATTGTTTGGAAAGTGTATTAAATCAAACATATAATAATATAGAAGTTATAATAATTGATGATCAATCAATGGATAAAAGCTTGGAAATTTGCAAAGAGTTACAAAAAAAGGATTCTAGAATTAAGATATATATGCAATCGCATAGTGGTGTAGTTGCTGCGCGTAAGAAAGGTATTATAAATTCTTCAGGAGAGTACATTTGCTTTGTTGATGCAGATGACTTTGTAAAAAACAGGTTAATAGAAAATCTTATAAATGAAATGGGAAAATGTGATATTGTATGTGCAGGAGTGCTTAAAGAAGATAAATATGGTAATACAATACCTAAAACAAATGCTATTTTAAAAGGTGTATATAATGATGAAAAACAGTTGAAGTATATTGTGGATAATATGATTTATGTTGACAATGTTGAAAAAGATGGAGTGTTACCATATATGGTAGCTAAAATGTATAAATCGGACATAGCAAAAAATGTTGTGAATATATTGCCAGAAGATATATATAGATATGAAGACCGTTTATTCAATTGGATTTATCTTTTAAATTCAAAAGAAGGAGTATGTATTATTGAAGATAAACAATATATTTATAAGTATAATAAGAAATCTGTTATGAACACAAGTGATGATTATTTTATGATGAATTTAAATAAAGTATATATTGCTGCTAGAAATTACTTTGAAATGAAAAATGCATCAAAATTAGTAATAACTAAATTACAAAAATTTATAAGTAATAGATTATATATTGCACCTAAATATATGGAATTTTCTTGGCAGAATAGCATTATTCAATTTTATGTTCCGTTTCAAATTAACAAAAATGAAGAAATTATATTATATGGAGCGGGTGCAGTTGGTGTTGATTATTATCGGCAGCTATGTGCAGAAATAGGGGAAAAACATATTAAATGGACAGATAAAAAATGGTATGAAATTAATAATAGAATAGAAGAAGTGATTTCTGTGGATATTGCCTTTGAAAGTAATTATGATAAAGTTTTAATTGCGGTTAAAGAAGAAACAATTGTTAAGCAGATAAAACAAGAGTTGATTGAATTTGGTGTGGAAGAAAATAAAATCTTATGGAAAACGCCCATTATATTAAAAAATCTTTAATTATATAACGATGTTAAAGGAAATAAATAATATGTCATCAATATCTATAAATATAAAAAAAGAAGACAAAATATTAATAATAGCACCACATCCGGATGATGAATGTATAGGGTGTGGAGGTTTGTTATCACTCTATCCTGAAAAATGTAGTGTGGTTGTAATGACAGATGGTTCTCAGGGAAATGATAATGTAAAGCCAGAACAAGAAGCAGATATTCGAAAAAATCAATTTATTGATGAAATGACACAGGCAGGAATAGCTGATTATGTTTGGCTTGGTTATCCGGATGGAGGATTAATGGGAATAAAAGATTGCACTGAAACTATAAAGTTTGAGAAGTATACTAAAATTTTTCTGCCATGGAGAGATGACAATCATCCAGATCATACGGCTGCATTTATGTATTCATTGGAAGTGATAAAAAAAAGATGTAATGCGAAAACTGAAATCTATGAGTACGAAGTTCATGTGCCGTTTCATGATGTAACACATTATCTTGATATTACAGATGTTATGCAATATAAAGAACAACTAATAAGATGTCACAAGGATCAGATAAAAATATCACCTTACGATAAGCGGGTAAATAGTCTTGCAAGATATAGAGCGTGTCAGTTGAATCAGGCGGATTGTTTTTTTGAAACTTATAGAAAAGTTGATATTGATAAGGAAGATGGCGTAAATGACGAGCTGAATATAAGAGAAAAAACACTTCAGAAATATAAGCAGTTTTACGGTTTATTTGCAAGATGGATTAGTCTGTACCAGACAAAAAAATATATTAATTCCTGGCTTCATGAAAATAATGTTAAAAATATTTCTGTATATGGATATGGAGTGATTGGAAAACTTGTTGTAAATGAAATAATAACAAACTGCAAAAATATTAATATTGTAGATATATTAGATCTCAGAAATGTACAATGTGATATAGATGGAATAAATATTGTCAAGCCAGAAGCGGGTAAAATCAACATTGACTTAATGATTGTTACGGCACTATATGATTATAAAGATATAGAAAAAGAATTGAAAAATATGGGATATTTAAATGTGATTTCAATACAGACAATTTTAGAACAATTATAGATAAGGGAGACAAGCCATGCCGGTAATTGAATTAAAAAAATATGATGACAAATATTTGATGGGTATTATATTATGTCTAAAAAGAAATTATAATAGATTTGGCTGTATGATGGATTTAGATGTATATAAATTTATTAAACCACTAGTTACATATGATTTTAGTGAAGATTATTCATATCAAAAGGGAAATTATGGATATGTACTATTAGAAGATGAGAATGTAGTTGGATTCTTTGGAATGATATATTATCGTTTGAAATCAGAAAGCGGGAAATTTTATACAGTAGCGAATCCTACGACATGGGCAATTGATGACAAATACAGAATTTATATTTTTCGAGTAACGGAAGCATTATTCAAAGAGCCGGACATTGTTATAGATGCAACTCCAAGTTATAAGGAGTTAATGATAGAAAAGAAAATGTTTGGATTCATGGATTTAAGTTTAAAAAAGATAAGATTCTTTAGTATGGAATCACAAAATAAAGAAAATTGTTATATCACAAAGGTAAGTTCATCAAGTAGTATCAATGATGATGAAGTGCAAAAAAAATATAGGGATAATGTTAGATATGGAGTAAACTGCATAGAAATTGTGAATGATTTCAATACAAAATGTTATGTAATGTATAATGTTGTTTTCACAAAAAAACATCTGGAAAATGATGGTGATGTAATTAAATTAGCCAGAATACTTAGTGTTTCTGATATTAAAATGTTTAATGATTTATTTTCAAAAATATTTAATTACATAAAGAAAAATGAAAAAGTATCGGCAATGGAATGTGACAGTATGTTTATAGAAAACAATGAAATACTTATGAGAGAACATGAGGAAAAGCAATATACAAGAATTAAAAAATATAATACAGAATGTGATATTAAAAATTTTGATTTATTGTATACGGAAATAGCATTAAGAAATGAGTACTAATCAAAAAATATTTGAGGAGAAAAGTTTATGAGTCAGATAAAAGTTTCAGTAATTATACCAGTATATAATACGGAAAAATATTTAGTTAAATGTTTGGTTAGCGTCTTAAATCAATCACTTAGAGAAATTGAAATAATATGCATAAATGATTGCTCTACAGATAATAGTGATGAAATAATAAATAAATTCCAGAAACAAGATTCAAGAATTATATATAAAAAAAACAACAATAATAAAGGCTTATCAATTTCTAGAAATATTGGTATTGAGTGTGCAAGAGGAAGGTACATATTTTTTTTAGATTCTGACGATTATATAAAAGAAAATACATTAGAAGAATTATATTATAAAGCATATGAATACAATTTAGATATATTATATTTTGGATTTAATGAAATTCAAATTAATGGTGAGAAAGTTAAAAGAAAAGGTGAAGATTTTTTCCCTGACATAATAGAAGGCAAAGATTTTTTTTGTAATAGTATGGAAAAAAATAATAGTTATCTTATGTCATGGACAGCAATTTATGATAGAGATTTTATAAAGAAAAATAATATTATGTTTGAAAAAGAAATAATATTTGAAGATGATTTGTTTTATGTAAAAGCATTAATGACTGCAACAAGAGTTTCAAGTGTAAATGATTGCTATTACGGGTATATGCGAAGAGATAATTCTATAACAAAATCAACTAATAATATACAAAAGAAGATATGGTCTTTATGTAAAATCATGGTTAAAACATATGAATATTTAGAAAATGATTATGATGACAGGGTTAACATATCTTTAGATAAATTTATAAGATTAGAATCAAAAGCTTTAATCAATTATTATAAAAGAATTGATTGCTTTGATATGTCAGATGTCAAAAAACATAGAGCAGATTATATAATGTTGTCAATTGCCAGCAGCAGCTTATATAATGGTTTTTTTCAATTTAAATTGCCATTAGAAATATTAGAAAAAATTAGAGAAAATCAAAAAATTGTAATATATGGGGCTGGGAAAGTTGGACAAGGCTTGAATGAATTACTATGTGAGAGAGGAATATGTATCTCATGTTTTGCTGAAACAAAATTAGAAAATAAGCTGCAAATAAATGGCATTGATACAGTTGAAATACAAGAGGCTGACAGAGATAGTTTAATATTAATAGCAATAAAAAACAAGAGCTATAAGTTGGTGGATAATGCTAAATCACTTGGGTTTAAATATATAGTAGATATTAATGAATATATATAAGGTGCATTGAATTTTAAGAAAACAATGAAAAGGTGTCTGTAATGATAAATTTAGTTAATATTAGTATCAAGCAATTAATGAAAAAAAATAAGATGGAAAAGTTGTATATATTTGGAGCCTCAAAGAGACTTATTACATATAAGAATGTGTTACCATTTTATTGTTTATCATCAGTAACTGATTTTGTTGTTGATAATGATAAAGCAAAGTGGGGACAAGATATACAACTAGATGATAAGAGATATACAATAATATCACCTGAACAGATGTTAGCTAATATTAGTAAAGATGATAAGATATTGATAGCATCTATTCACTATGAGGAAATTGTCCTTCAATTAGACTGTATTACAGCTTTAGATGGCATAGATTGTTATATTTTAGATTACATATATGCCTGTAATGACAGTTATATTGATATGAACTACTATGAAAGTTGTAAGGAAAGTGAATATTATATTCCCCCAGTAATTCATTATTGTTGGTTTGGAAATAATTCAATGCCCGACGAATATATTAAATATATTGATGGTTGGAAAAAGTTATGTCCGGATTATAGTATTATTAGGTGGGATGAATCTAATTACGATGTTAATAAACATCCGTTTATATCAAAAGCTTATAAAGATAGAAAGTGGGCATTTGTTTCCGATTATGCCAGATTAGATATTATATATAATAATGGTGGTATATATCTTGATACAGATGTACAATTGATTAAAAATATAGATGAGTTGAGAAGATTTAGAGCATATGTTGGATTTGAGGCAGAATCTTTTATTAATACAGGACTAGGATTTGGCGCAGAGAAAGGTAATATATTTATAAAAAAATGTCTGGAATCTTATGATAATATGACGCCTGGTTCATATATTCCTTGTCCACAAATTCAAAGCAAAGATATGGATGAATTCGGATTGATAAGAAATAACACATTTCAATATATAAAATATGGGAATGTTGCAGTTTTACCAAGTGAGTTTTTGTGTCCAATGGAATATAGGTATAAACAGTTAAAAATTACGGACAAAACATTTTCAATTCATCATTTTAGTGGAAGTTGGTTAGATAAGGTAAATATAAACAAGAATAGAGAGAAGATTACCAATAGAATTTTGGGTATTAATGTTTAGAAAATTATTAGTGTGAGGGGATTATGATAAAAGTAACAATAATTATGCCATCTTTAAATGTTGTTAATTATATAGATGAGTGTATACAAAGTGTAATTAATCAGACTCTAAAGGAGGTTCAGATTATTTGTGTAGATGCTGGTTCTACCGATGGAACATATGAGCGATTAATGAATTATTCTAGGAGAGATAGTAGAATCAGAGTAATTATGAGTAATATAAAAAGTTATGGAAAACAGATTAATATGGGGATAGAACAAGCTGAAGGGAAGTATATTGGTATTGTTGAAACAGATGATTTTATTGCTTCTAATATGTTTGAAGAATTATATGAATTAGCAGAAAAGAATAAATTGGATTTCATAAAAGGAGATTATGAAGATGTGTATAGTAATGCAGATGGCACATATACTATGAATCCAGTCAAAATGTTTAGCGGTCAATTAACTGGTTATTACAATAATATATTGTCTCCAATAAGTATGCCTGTACTGCACGAATTGGGATTAAATATATGGAGAGGCATATATAAAAGAGATTTTCTTATAAAAAATAACATATTTCTGAATGAGACTAAAGGTGCAGCGTTTCAGGATACAGCATTTTATCATCAGGTAATATTGAAATCTCACAGAGCGATGTTTGTTGAAAAACCTTATTATAAATACAGAAAAGACCGAATGGAATCATCATTTAGAAATCCGAATACGCTTGTTTATACATATAACGAATATAAGTATTTAACTGATAATTATGAACACGATAGTAATATAAATCAATATCACTGGCATTATATTTATGTAAAAATGTTTAGAGAATACGTGCAGCATGTTAAAAACTATATTATTGCGCATAATTATGAAAATGAAAAGTTAGAAGATATATCTGATAAAATTAGTTGGTTTGATAATAAAATTGAAAAATTATTATCTGATAAAATAATAAATAATTTTGATTTCAGTGAAGATACCTGGAATGATTATATGTTGTTAAGAGACTCTGTGTACAAATTCTCAGAATTATTGAAAATAAGAGTAAAATTGAAAGAAGAACTTAATGAGAGCTTTTGGCAAGGGTTAGAAGGCAAAAATTTATTTGTCTTTGGAACAGGAGCATATGGCAAGAAGGTTAGTGATTTATTATGTAAGCATGGGTATGATGTTTTTGCATATTGTGACAATAATAAAGATATTAATGAATTTATGGGGAAAAAAGTATTTCGTCCAAAGCAAGCAACGGTTAAATATAAAGATGCAGTGTATATTGTTGCAAATAAGTTGTATGGAAATGATATGAAACTTCAACTTGAAACTATGGGAATATCTTTTAAAAATATAAAAAAATATAACACAATGATTGAATGAGGGAAAATTATGTATAAAAATCTAATAAATGTGACAAATAGAGTATATGGACAATTGCAGGATGATATATCAAAGGATATTTATAAGGCCCGTGTTTTAAATAGTATTACATATGATTATAATTACATAACGCAAATTGCAGTTGATGGATTAGATATATTTAAATATTTAAGAGAACAATTGAAACCATTTATTGAAAAAAAGACTAAACTCATATTAGATGGAGCTGGTTATTATGGCAGAAGTATAAAAAGAACTTTAGACGATATTCATTTTGAGTGCTTTAGTGATGGAAATCCAAATCAAGATACTATTATGGGGATACCAGTTATTTCAAGAAGAGAAGCTGTATTAAAATATAAAGATGCTTTGTTTGTAATAACATCAATGGTGTATGATAAACAAATAAAGATGGAATTAGAACAATTGGGGGTTAAATATATACTAGATTTTGGGGCTTATCTTAATAAGAATAGTACAATCAGAGATAATCAATATTATGACATTTTTAAATTTAACGATGACGAAGTTATTGCAGATGTTGGTTGTTATGATTGTTATACAACAAAGCAATACTTTAAATGTGTTACTGAAAAATACAAAAGAATATATTCATTTGAACCAGAACCAGAACAATTTGTTAAATGCAAAAAAATAATTGAAGATGGACAATACCCAAGTTGGGAAATATTTAATTATGGAGTATGTGATAATAATGGCAAATTATATTTTAGTTCTAATAGTAGCTGTAGTAAAATAAGTCAAGATGGTGACTTAGAGGTGAATGTAATAAAACTGGATGATTTCTTTAAAACACATGAACCGCCCACATTCATAAAGATGGATATTGAGGGAGCAGAATTAGCTGCATTAAAAGGATGCACTGAAATAATTAGTAAATATAAGCCTAAGTTGGCTATTTGTGTATATCACAAACCAGAAGATATATTTGAAATACCTGAATTTATATTATCACTTAATTCTGACTATAAAATGTGGTTAAGGCATTATACTAATTTAGTTAATGAAACAGTGTTGTATTGTGAATAAACGAGTAAATTCATATGAAAGATTACATAACAATAATTAAGGCAATCAAGAAAAGTTGGCGAGAGAAAGTTGATTTTATAAAAACAGCACATACTAATAATGATGAACAAAAAATAAGAGAATATTGTACATTAATACAGGGTGAAGCTGTTGAATTTGGAAATATGCTTGAAAATGATGGCTTACAATGGAGCAATATAATAAAAAAGCTGGAAGTTATATCTGAAGTATGTTATCAGTTGGTAGTTAAACAGATAGATATCAATCTTTTTGTTTCAATTATGAATTATACTTTATTTTTACTCGATTATTTTGGTGGAGTGTACCAGAAGGCGGTTATGATCTTTCAATCATGGCTATTTTTAAGAATGAGAAGTATATATAAGAGTGGATAGAATATCATCTCTTAGTAGGAGTACAACATTTTTATATATATGATAATGAAAGTACAGACGGGTTAAAAGACAGAATTCAAAAGTATATAGACGATGGAATTGTGACATATGAGTATTATCCAGGAAAACCAGTACAGATGCAGAGCTATAATTATGCAATCCAAAGATTCAGATCTGAAACGAAATGGCTGGCTATTATTGATGGTGATGAATATTTATTGCCTATGGAAGATGGAAAGAATTTAGTGGAAACTCTTGAACAAATAAAAAATAATTTTATTAATCATAAAATGCGAATAGCAACTAATGTTGGAGCAGTTGGAGTTAATTGGAGATGTTATGGTACATCAAATCATAAAGAAAGACAAGATGGATTATGCATAAGTGATAAAGGGGCAACAATTCCATTTAAGTATTTTTATGATTCGCAGTGTACTAAAATTAGAATAAACCATTATTTTTCTAAATCAGAAGATGAATTTAGAAATAAGATTGAGAAACGAGGCTGGCCAGATGGAGAACATGATAGAAATGTAGAAAATGAAATGTATGAAGCAACGGTTAATTGCAATAAGGTATATGACGATGTTATGAAGAAATATGTTGATAAAGTGAAAAAAATTGTAAGACCAGAAAGAAGTTCTACTTAAAACGAGAGTTGTTGGAATTGAAATGATTTTCATTGCTTACTTTTGTAAAAAATATTGACATTTGTTGTAAATTTTATTAATATAATTTATATACAAGTGTTTCTTGTTAATAAAAGCAGTTTTACTATATTACCTGTGCGGTTGTTATATTTATTTTATATAGCAATGGGCGGTACAGGGGCTGTTTATCTCGGTTATGTCTGTATTTCATTATGAAAATCTTGCTTTTAATAGGGTATAAAGCAGGATGGTGTGATATAATGAGCATTAGCGAGGGGAACATGTTTACATGCTCATCCCGAGTAGCGAATGACAATCATGAATGAAGCTCATGATATAATCATAGTGAATATATGGTCTATTTGTATTTCCTGCTTTATCGGTAATCAGATAAGGAGAAGGAATTATGAATGGTAACAGAGAGTACAAGAGTGATGTTTTTAGTATGTTGATGGATGACAAGAACTAAAATATACCCCATAGAATGGACACGATAAGAAGGACGCGAAGTTGATTACGTTGCTTTTATCAGATGGAAGAACAGAAGATTTAAAGAAATCTGCTTCAGATAAAGAATATCAGATACAGTTATTGAAGGAGTATGGTTTAATGTAGATTAAAAGCCTTTGGAGATGCAATATTCTCTAAAGGCTTTTAATAAATATTAATGGTCAGATAATATTAAGTCCAGCGGTGTGATGTCATGAGATAAATGATATAAAAATTATGTATTTTAGTATATATCTCATGAAGGCAAAAAACAGTATAGAAAATGTATCATTTACGGAGGCGCAATACCATGAATCATATGGTGTTTTATATAGTGCTTACCTTAATACAATAGAATGGAATTAAAACGAAATCTTGAATAAATACAAGAAAAATGATATAATACCAACAGAACAAATGTTTGCACAAGGGGGATAGATATGGTTTTTGTAAATAAAGAGTGGGAAGAGTCTGAGGGAATAGTTGTATATAGTAATTATCACAGATATTGGCAGAATAAGGAGTTACGAATCAAGAATCCATATTTTGATGTATATAGTGGTAAAATTCTAGATTTAAAAGAAGGCAAACAGGCGGCAGTAAAATATTTTTATAATTTATTAAATGAAGAAATCTGTGAGGGAGTTACAATTTGTGTTGTTCCATCAAGTAATGCTGACAAAACAGAATCTGGTATAGGCATGTTGGGGGACATGCTTGCAGCTAATGGAAGAGTGAACAAGGTTTACTATTTAAGAAGAACTGAAACGATTGACAAATTAGCATATGGAGGGAATCGCAATAAAGAGATTCATATGAAGACAATATCTACAATTGAAGATGTTGATATATCAGGGGAAATAGTTCTTCTTATGGATGATGTAACAACAACAGGTAATTCATTATATGCTTGTAAGGAAATATTACTTCAACATGGTGCTAAGAGTGTGAAGATGTTTGCATTAGGAAAGGCAGTGTAAAATATGAGTGGATATTCTGCTAAGGAACTTGAGAAAATAAACAATGCAGAAGTATTAAAAAAAGAAAATGAACGGAATGGCATATATTATTGCACAAGGGATGATGCTAATTATCCACAGAGTTTGCGTGGTATAAAGAATTCGCCTGCGCTTATTTATTACAGAGGCAATATTAAAATCGCCAATGATTATAAGAGCATTGCTGTTATCGGAAGCAGAAAATGTTCTGAATATGGAAAGCAATTATCATATGAGACATCTAAATATCTGACCCAAAAGGGCATAAATATAGTTAATGGATTGGCGTTAGGCTGTGATACATTTGCATTAAGGGGAGCTCTGGATAATAATGGAAGATGTATGGTCTGGATGCCTTGTGGGCTTGATAATATTCAGCCTAAGAACAACAGAAATCTGGCAGATGAGATAATAGCTAAAGGCGGATGTCTGTTAAGTGAATATCCAGTTGGTACAGAGATAAAAAAGTACAATTATGTTGAAAGAGACAGATTACAGAGCGGAATCAGTCAGGGAGTAATTGTAATAGAAGCTGACAGGAATAGTGGCACAATGCATACAGCTGATTTTGCAGTCAGTCAATATAGACGGCTGGCATGTTATTATCATAGATTGCTGGGAAATGCGACTGGAAATAAATATCTGGAAGACAGTGCGGATGCTAAGGTGATAAGACAATTATCGAATCTTGAGGAATTTGTTAACGATGTGCTTAGTGATGGACAATATGAACAGTTGTCATTACAGTTTTGACAAACAACAGTAATTGATGATTATGAAAGGCATATGATAACATGAATATCACAATGAAGAATGAACTTTTGAATAAATTAAATATATTGATTGGTTTGCATAAACAGATTCCCCCTATATCATCAGATGATGGTATAGGGGTATTAGCGCAATGTCAAGACTATGCGATAAGTATAGGGACAATATTGGAACAGAATAACGATGGTCTGGAAGTTGTTCATATGTTAGAGGAGTATTGCGAATGTGTGTATAATATGTCGTTATATAATAATTTTTATGAGATACAAAAGAAATCAGTAGCGCTGTTAAAAGATGTATATACTCAAATATCTAATATGGAAACACAATATACAATAGCATTTTTTCCATATAAAGTTGAGATGTGGGATTCTTTAGAGAGTGTCTGGAAAGCGGCAAGTAAGGACAAGAGATGCAGATGTGATGTTGTTGTTATTCCATATTTTGAATTTGATAAGCGGGATAAGCAATGGAAATTAGTATATGATGGGAACAGATTTCCAGATTATGTACAAGTTGTTAATTATGAAAATTATGTTCTTAAAAATATAAGACCGGATGCAGCGTATATACATTACCCTTATGATGATTCTAATAAAGTTACAACTATACATCCTAATTATTATTCGGACAAAATAAAAAGTTATAGTAATAAACTGATATACATACCATATTATGTTACAGCAGGTGCTATTTCAGATAATCATAAGCATTTTCCTGTTTATAAGAACATAGATTATTATATTGCACAGTCTGCATATTTTAAGGAGTCGTGCAGGGGTACGACTGTGTATGATAAAATGCTTCCATTGGGTTCACCTAAAATAGATAATGTTATATATAAATGTGAGATGAAGAATAATGTTTCAGAACAGGGGAAAAAGATTCTTGCAGGTAAAAAAGTAGTTATGCTTAATACAACGCTTGGAGATATACTGAATTCAAGAGAAATTTTATTAGTGAAACTCAGACATTTTTTTGAACTTGTCAAAAATATAAAAGATATTGCTTTAATATGGCGTCCGCATCCGCTTACAGAGGCAACCTATAAGTCGATGCGAGAAGAACTCTATGAGGGATATATCGAACTCAAAACATATTTTATAAATAATAATATTGGAATATATGATGAGACTAATGATATTTCGGATACTATAGCAATAAGCGATGCATATGTTGGTTCAGATGGAAGTTCAGTTATTAATATGTTTGGTGTAGCAGGAAGACCATGTTTTATATTTAATAACTTTTTAGTTGATGAATGTTCATATCAACAGCAACATAGGTTAAATATAATTGGAGCGTATATTAATGACAAAGATATATATTTTGTGTCAGATATTTTTCCAGGAATATTTAAAGCTGAAAATATATGCACTGCCGTGAAAACACAAGATGAGAATATATCATGTGTATATATGGGAGATATAAGAGGGTGTGAAAGCCATATATGGCAGCAGCCATATGCATACATCTGTAATGATGAAAGTGGAACATATATTAGTCCTTTATATGGTGAATATATATCTTTTTGCAAATGCAATATTGATTCGCAGGCTGGACAGAATAAAGACAGTTATACAATTACATGTACAGATAAATATGATGCACGACCGTTAGGGAAAATGTATAAGTTTCGTGACATGCTCATGTTTCTTCCGTATGATGGTTTTACAATTTGGAAATATAACATAAAGTCTGAAGAATGGATAATGGATAGATATACATTAGCTGTGTCTGCAAAGAAAATTAAGAACCTGTCTTATGGAATGTTGGATTATAATACAGTGTATGCTAGAGATTATATGTGGATAATTACAGGCTGCTCTAATTCTTTATTAAGATATGAACCATATACAAATGATTATAAAATATTTAACATATTGAATGAAGATTATAATTTCAATGTTATAGGTGAAGATTCCGATAATATATGGCTGGCAGATTTTTGCAAAAATGAATTAATTAAAATACCTTTTGAGGAAAATGAGATTGATGTTAATAATATTGCAAGAATAAAGATTAATACTGCAATTATTAATAATTCATGGAAAAATATGACGGGTATGAAAAGAGAGTTTAAAACATTTATAATGGTTGGCGATTATATTGTTTTGATTCCAGCTTTTTCTGATACAATTATTAGCGTAAATAAATATACATATATGCAGGAGGTTATTAATAAAGACTTTTTGTCAGAATCGGCAAAACAGTGCAATGGATATAATCCACAATATTTTGATTCTATTAGGTTCGCAACTGCAGTTGACGATAATATATTAATACAGCGTACATATGACAGAAAATTAGCTGTTATTAATATAATGGATAAGACATCTTCTCAATGTTATATGGAAGTGTCGGACGAATTATTAAAAACTAAACTACAGAATTCAGATGGATTTGAAAAGATGGGCAGAGCAGATTATTTCTGTAGAAGAGAGAGCATGTATTTTGGTATAAAACAGTTCTTGTCACAGTTAAGTGCAGGAGAATTAGAAACAGTCGTACACAGACAGAAGGAGAGTCTTAAGGATGTTGTTGCTAATCCTGGAAGTTGTGGCGAGAAAGTACATGAATATATTATGAAATCACTGTTAGAAAAGTGATAGGAGAAAATATGAATTTATCAGTGTGCATTATAGCTAAGAATGAAGAAAAACATATTGAGAAATGTTTACGTTCTCTTGTGAATAAGCATGTACAGATAATAGTGGTTGATACTGGTTCACAAGATGATACAAAGAATATTGCATTAAAATATACAAGTTGTGTATATGATTATCAGTGGAATGATGATTTTGGTGCAGCAAAGCAATTTGCTGTATCAAAGGCGGATAATGACAATATATTAATACTGGATTGTGATGAATATCTGCAAGGTGAAGAGTCTGTGCTTATCGAGTTGTGTGATATCTTAAACAAATATCCTTATAAAGTGGGAAGAATTAAATGTATTAATATTCTTAATATGAATAATATTAAACAGGATAAAAGCTGGGAGTGGATAAGCAGGGCTTTTAATCGCAAATTCTGTACTATATATGGGAAAATACATGAGCAGATTATATCTAATTCAGGAGAGGCAGTAGAAACATTTTTATCAGGAATAGTTATAAATCATATGGGTTATTGTCTTGATGATTATGAGAGAAAAGTTAAGGCTGAACGAAATATAAAACTGCTTGTTAACAGACTTGATGAGATAAAGACTATACCAGAAGAATCTGCAGAACAAGAAATTCCATATATTTTATATCAGCTTGGTAAAAGTTACTATATGGAGAAAGAATATGTAAAAGCGTGCGATTATTTTTCTAAGGGACTTTCATATGATTTAGATACTAAGCTGGAATATGTTATCGATATGGTTGAAACATATGGATATGCAATGCTGAATTCCGGAGCGGAAAAAGAAGCAATGTCGTTTGTAAATATATATGATGAATTTGGAGATAGTGCGGATTTTAAATTTCTTATGGGTCTTATATATATGAAAAATGGCTTGTTTGATAATGCTGTTAAAGAATTTAAAAAGGCTGTACTTTATAAAGATTGTAAGGTTGAAGGTGTGAATTCATATCAGGCATACTATAATATTGGAGTTATATATGAGTGTCTGGGATATAAGGACAAAGCCCTTGAATATTATGAGCAGTGTGGAGATTATGAAAATGCACAGAATAGAGAGGCATATATAAAAAACAATTAGTTTTGGAGGACTATGATGGTAGATATTGATGGACAGGATTGTGAATCAATAATTAGGGATTTTTCAAAAGGTGCATTAGTCTGGTACAATTTCAGACAAGACAGCAGAATATTATATATATATTCCAGACAGTCAGATGAAGCGGTACTTGAACTGCTTGAAAGCAAGGGGAAAGTGGATGATTGCAGTGTAGAACAGCTTTTAAATAATCAGATTGTGGGTAATGCATATGATTATATAGTTGGAATTGATGTTATTGAAGAGAGTAGATATCCACAAAAGTTATTAAATATATGTCATGGATTGTTAAAGCCAGAAGGAAGGCTTGTTATTGGAACAGAAAACCGATATGCGATTAAGTACATATGTGGAGACAGAGACCCATATACTAATCACAATTTTGATGGGATTGAGAATTACAGGAGATTGTCGGATGCAGACCGGGATTCTATAGCAGGAAGATGCTATTCTATGTCAGAGTTAAAGTTGATGCTTTCGCAAGCTGGATTTGAGAATGATAAATTTTATTCAGTAATGCCATCTTTGCAGGAAACGCAGCTTGTATATGCAGAAGGGTATGAACCGGTTGAAGAACTGGCTATGAGATATTTCCCGCTTTATAACTATCCGGATAGTGTGTTTCTTGAAGAACAGTACCTGTACACTGATTTAATAAAGAATGGCATGTTTCATAAGATGGCTAATGCTTACATTATAGAATGCAGCATTGACGGACAGTTTGATAATACCATTCATGCAACAATATCACTTGACAGAGGATATGATAATGCGCTTGTAACCAGTATATGTGAACATGGTGGAGTCAGAAATGTACTTAAGAAGGCTGTTTACAAAGAAGGAATACATAAACTTAAAGAGATGCAGGATAATCTTAATGATTTGCATGCAAGAGGAATAAATGTAGTTGATTCATCTGTCGAGAATAATACATTTATAATGCCATATGTTGATGCTCCGGTTGCGATGAATGAATTAAAGGCTATTGCTAAAAAAGATAGAAATGCATTTTTTAAGGCAATGGATGATATGTATGAATTAATTCTTGATTCATCAGAACATACAGGGGTATTATCCGAAAAAGATAGGAACAGTGCGGATGGAAGAGATGTCGGACCTGTTCTTGAAAAAGGATATATTGATATGGTTCCACTCAATTGTTTTTATGATGAATCGGCTAAGGATTCTAAGAGCAGATTCATATATTATGACCAGGAATTTTATTTGGAGAATTGCCCGGCGAAGGCTGTAATGTATCGTTCAATAACAATTATATATGATGGCACAGATAAGGAATTTGAGAGGATTGTTCCAAGAAGGGAATTATTTGATCGATATGGATTATCTGAATGCGATGATATGTGGCAGCGTATGTCTTCAAGGTTTACAGAAACATTAAGAAATCAGAAGCCTTTAAGACCATATTATGAGAACAAGAGAATTGATGGAAGAATTCTTTATACTAACAGGGAAAAGATTAATTATAGTGCTAAAGAATATCAAAAAATTTTTGTTGATATATTTGATGGATTTGATGATTCTAAGAAGCTTATTCTTTTTGGCTCAGGAAGATTTACAGAAAGATTTTTGTTTCAGTTTGCAGGAGATTATAACATTTATTCTATTGTTGATAATAACAGTGCAAAATGGGGGACAACAATGCAGGGAGTGCCGGTTAACTCACCTGACATATTAAAGGATATTCCGGAAAAAGACAGACATATTATTATATGTATCAAGGGATATAATGGAGTTGTCAACCAGTTAAAGGACATGGGAATAACGGATTATCATATATATGATCCGGGAAATGATTATCCGAATAAGAAAAAAGAACATGTGGCACAAATACTGGCAGCAGGTCAGGGAAATAGTTCTGTGACAGGATTGGATAAATCGGACATAGATAAACCGTACAATGTGGGATATATAGCAGGGGTGTTTGATTTGTTCCACATAGGACATCTTAATATGTTTAAGCGGGCTAAGGAGCAGTGCAGGTATCTGATAGTAGGTGTGGTATCTGATGAAGGGGTAAGACTTAATAAGCAGGCTGAGCCTTTTGTGCCTTTTGATGAAAGAATAGAGATGGTCCGTTCATGTAAATATGTTGATGAGGCTATTAAATTGCCACTTGATTTCTGTGGAACGAGGGATATGTTTAAGATATATCATTTTGATGTACAATTCTCAGGAAGTGATTATGAACATGATCCGGCATGGCTTGCTGAGAAAGAGTTCCTGGAGAAAAATGGTTCTACTATGGTATTCTTTTCGTATACGCAGAGTACAAGCTCTACGAAGCTCAAGAAAGCGATTGAGAGCAAGATAAAACAATAAAATAATGAGATGACAAAGTGGGAAAAGAACATTGCTCTTTTCCCACTATTGCTATATACTCGTATTGTGAGAAGTGAAAGGAGGGGTTATATGGAATTCGTTACATCTATTCAGAAAGCATCGGAATGGGGAGTTACCAAGAGAATGGTTAATTACTGGTGTTCACTTGGAAAGATTGATGGGGCTGTCAAGGATGGTATACGCTGGAAGATTCCTATGGATGCAGAAAGACCTGACAGGTATGGACAGAGTCCTGTTCTTATAGATTATGTAGTAAGGATAGAAGGAAAGACTGTGAGTGTTGGCAATCAGAGTTTTGAAAGTATAAGAGAGAATGATTCTTTTTATGTGGATAAGACATCATTCATAGAACAATGGTGGGAATCTTCTGATTCAGTAACACTTATTACAAGACCAAGACGATTCGGTAAGACTCTTAATCTCAGCATGATGGAATGTTTCTTTTCACCAGTATATTACGGGAGAACTGAGCTGTTTGAGGGATTAAAGATATGGGAAAGTGAGAAATACAGGAATCTTCAGGGAACATATCCCGTGATATTTCTTTCGTTAGCCGGTGTTAAGAATGATAATTATGAAGGCGCAGTTCGTTCAATCAGATTTGAAGTGTCAGATTTATGCCGCAGGATAAAGCATAATCTTAATCTTGAGAAATTATCACGGGATGACAGGAATATTATTGAAAGCATGAGTGCAGACATCAGCGAAGATGAAATACTAACTGCTATTAAGTTGTTATCAGGTATACTTAGCCGGTATTATGGAAAGAAAGTAATTCTTTTACTGGATGAATATGATACTCCAATGATTGAAGCATATTTCAGCGGATACTGGGATAAGATGTATAAGTTTATGAGAATGTTTTTTAATAATGCATTAAAGACTAATTCTTATATAGAAAAGGCACTCCTTACAGGGATAACGAGAGTGAGCAAGGAGTCTATGTTTTCTGATATGAATAATCTTTATGTTGCTTCAATAACTAAGCACAGATATGAGACAGCATTTGGATTCACCGAGGCAGAGGTGTTTGCGGCTCTTGAACATGTTAACCTTGGTAAGTATAAGAAGCGTGTTAAACAATGGTATGATGGATTCGTTATAGGAAGATGCAGTGATATATATAATCCGTGGTCTATTACAAGATTCATTGATTCTGGTGGCGAGTTCGACACTTACTGGGCGAATACAAGCAGTAATGCTTTGGTCAGCTCTCTCATCAGCAAAGGCTCACGTACATTGAAATGCTCAATGGAAGATTTAATGAATGGAATTCCTGTTGAGGCTGTAATAGACGAGAATATTGATTTTGCATCATTGGAGTATGAGGATGCTGCTGTATGGGGACTTTTGTATACAACAGGATATCTCAAGGCGGACAGTGTACATGATGATGTATATACATTATCCCTTACGAATGTTGAGATAAATAAGATGTTTGCCAGAATGTTCAGAAAATGGTTTGCCAGAACAAGTGGAAACTTTGGTAATTTTCAGAAAGCCTTGATTAAAGGAGATATTGAGGAAATGAATTATTACATGAACATGGTAACCACTATGACATTCAGTTACTTTGACTGTGGTATGGGATATGGAATTATTGATGAAACAGAACGGTTTTATCATGGTTTTGTACTTGGCTTGATAGCTCAGCTATCAGATGATTTCTATATTACTTCTAACAGAGAAAGCGGAATCGGCCGATATGATATAATGATGGAATCAAAAGATAGAGAAAAGGATTCTTATATAATTGAATTCAAAGTGTTCGATAGCAGAAAGGATAAGAGCCTTGAAGAATGTGCTGCCAGGGCGTTGGAGCAGATTGAATGTAAAGAGTATGATAAGGCACTTGTGGCACGGCAGATAGAACCAGATAAGATTAGAAAGTATGGATTTGCTTTTGAAGGGAAAAGGGTGCTTATAAAAGGAGTATAGATATGGTTGTAATTTCGCATGATGAATCAATAGATATTGATACTGTACCGGAAGATATGCAGGTTGAATATGGCCCAGATATGTTTTATCAGGCAAGATTTATTATTGCAAAGCATGAATGTGCTGTTGCCAGAGATGATAAGCATAAGGTTCTGCTTAAGAATGAGGGGAATACTTATGCACATGCATATTGTTATAGTGGTGGGGCAGACATGTGGTTTTAACTGTCTGCATATTGTATTTGGAATGCCGCATGCTGAAACTATGAAAAAAGAAAAGCAATTTCTTCCATATCCAGAGCAGACGCTTGAAGTATTGGCGTGAGGAACAGATTGGGTTACATCCTGTTCTGTATGCGTATCACTTTGTAACGGAAAATGTTGGAGTTAGCAGTGATAAAGTTATGTATCTGATTATATTGGCGATATATATGACTAAGCTACCAGAGATACCAAGACAGAGTATTATGAAGATATGCCAATACCTGATAAGTACAAGTTTAAAGACGAGAATGACATTGAAGCTGTACAGTCATGCATAAGATATATCTGTGATAATTTCTATGAATCGCAGTGTGATTTTGAAGAATATAGGAAAAGAATTTCAATGGAAAAAGCATCCTTTTATAATGATATCAAAGAATTTGCAAAAATTTTTAATTTTTGATTTTAAGGGGTTAAGTATTTGAAATTAGCTCCGATATATAAAACATAAATCACAATGATAATAAAAATATGGTTTAATTATAGGAAGTTTTTATTTCAAGGAGGAATTTAATTATGGTAGTACAGCACAATTTATCAGCAATCAACACAAACAGACAGATGGGAGTTGTAACAAATGCTCTTCAGAAGTCTACAGAGAAGTTATCATCAGGATATAAGATTAACAGAGCAGCAGATGATGCAGCAGGTCTTTCAATCTCAGAGAAGATGAGAAGCCAGATCAGAGGTCTTAATAAGGCATCTGATAATGCACAGGATGGTATCTCACTTATTCAGGTAGCTGAAGGTGCTCTTAATGAGACACATTCTATATTACAGAGAATGAATGAATTGGCAACACAGGCTGCTAATGATACTAACACATCAGTTGACAGACAGTCTATCAAAGATGAGATTAAACAGTTGAATGAAGAGCTTGACAGAATTTCATCAACAACACAGTTCAATAAGCAGGACTTATTAACAGGTGGATTCTCAGGAAAGCTTCAGGTTGGTGCTCTTGAAGGACAGACAATGGATGTTAAGATTAGTCTTGCAGTATCAGCAAAGGGCTTAAAGGTTAGCACTGTAGAGGTAAGTACTAATGCTAAGGCAGGTGTGGCAATGCAGTCTATTCAGGATGCTATTGAATCAGTATCTAAGCAGAGATCAAAGCTTGGTGCTATCCAGAACAGACTTGAGCACACAATCAATAACCTTGATACTAATGCTGAGAATACACAGGCTGCTGAATCACGTATCCGTGATACAGATATGGCTGATGAGATGGTACAGTACAGCAAGAATAACATTCTTTCACAGGCTGGACAGTCTATGCTTACACAGGCTAATCAGCAGACACAGGGTGTGCTTTCACTCTTACAGTAATATACAATAGAACTTTAATTAAAGGCTGGAATTTAGCAGGTATATTTGCTAAGTTCCAGCTTTTTTTAGTATAATAGCATCAATAGAACGGATGAGGTGTTGAAAGTGAATGTATTGATTTTTTATAACTATAATTTTGGCATTGAAGATGTTAAAGAATGTTTCGAAAAAAAGGAATATAGGTTCAAAGTGGTATGGTCAGAACAATTGAACCAGAGAAAATGTACAGAACTTGATGATATATTTGAAAAGGAATTTGATGAAGGTGTAGATGGACGGGCATTTGACTGCGTGTTTACTTTTAATTATAGCCCAGTTATATCTAATAACTGTAATAAAAGGAATGTTCCATACATATCAATTGTTTATGATAGCCCGCAAATATTATTGTATTCATATACTATTATTAATCCGTGTAACTATGTGTTTATATTTGATAAAACACAATATATGGAACTTAGTAATGAAGGTATAGAAACAGTATATTATTGCCCTCTGGCTGTTAATACAGACAGATTAAAGAGGATGTTTAATGATGAATATGAGGTAAAAAATGAGTTATATGCTGGAGATATATCATTTATAGGCTCTATGTACAATGAAAAACATAATCTTTATGATAGATTATGTGGAGTTAATGATTATACGAAAGGATATCTGGACGCAATAATGAAAGTACAGAGGAGCATATATGGGTATTTCTTTTTAGAAGATATGCTGAAAGGTGATGTACTTGATGAAATGATGCGAGTGTGTCCGGTTAAGCCTAATGAGGATGGGGTAGAAACTGTACAGTATGTGTATGCTAATTATTTCCTTGCAAGAAGAATGGCGACTGATGAAAGAACAGATATATTGTCTCGGGTTGGCAGGGAATTAGGCAGGGAAAATAAAATTAATCTCTATACACCGGATGCATCCGTAAGATTCATAAATGTAAATAACAAAGGAACTGTAGATTATTATAATGAAATGCCATATGTATTCAGAAATTCCAGAATTAATCTTAATATTACACTCAGAAGCATTAAAAGTGGAATTCCATTAAGATGCATGGATATATGTGGAGCAGGCGGATTTCTACTGTCTAATTATCAGGCGGATTTATATGATGTATTCGTTCCAGGTGAAGATATGGTTATATATGATTCAATTGACGATTTAATGAATAAATGTAAATATTATCTGTCACATGATGCGGAAAGAAGGCAGATTGCACAGAATGGATTTGGCAAAATTGAAGAAAAACATACATATGATGTCAGATTTGAAGAGATATTTAATAGGGTGTTTAATTAAAGGGAGGATACATGGCTAAAAAAGATTATGTGCGGTATATTAATAGTCTTCTGAATGAGAACACAGAACAGTCAAAGCAAGAGTTAGCAGATTTATTTGCCGATGAAGAATTCAGAAAGAATGATATGTTAGAAGATACAAGGATGGGGTATATGTATATAGCAATATGTATATACCGGGAAGAAAAAGCTGCACATATTGAAGAAAATATTTTGATGAATGTGGATAGTCTGGGAGAAATATGTGATTTAATATGTGATATTAAATTTCTTTTGTGGAGAATTGAGTTTCAGACAGAATCAAAGGCACTGATGCAGGCGGTAAACAGGATAGAAGAAGAGAAACTGTCAGTGATAGCCGTGGAGTATATTATAAGAACAGCATGCTTTGATAAAAAGAATGTTTTATTAAAATTGTGTGAGTGTTACATAAGACTGAATAAAGAAGATAAAGCATTTCAAATGTTGAAATATGGAAAGGATATTAACAGATAATATTATGAATGATAAAAAAATATGTTTTATTATATGTTATAACGATGATAAATATATTAGCGAATGTTTACATTATATAAACAGATTGACTGTACCAGATGGATATTTATTAGATGTTTTAACGGTAAAGAATGCTGACTCAATGACTTCTGGCTATAATGCTGCAATGAATGAGACTGATGCAAAGTATAAAATATATATGCATCAGGATGTTTTTATAGTTAATATTAATTTGCTGGAAGATATTCTTAAAATATTCGAAGATAAAAATGTTGGAATGCTTGGTGTGGTAGGAACACCAAACATGCCTGAGAATGGCTGTATGTGGAATGGTCCTAGAGTTGGAAGAGTATATTCAAGTAATGTCTTAACAGCGAAAGAGTTTATTGCATCTGACATGAATGAAAGGCCATATATGGAAGTGGAAGCAGTTGATGGACTATTTATAGCTACACAGTATGATATCATGTGGAGAGAAGATTTATTCACAGGCTGGGATTTTTATGATGTGTCGCAGGGAGAAGAATTCAGAAGAAATGGTTATAAAGTTGTAGTGCCATATATGGATAAATCGTGGTGTATTCATGATGATGGATTTCTTAATTTATCAAGATATGATGAGTTTCGGAAAATTTTCCTGAAAGAATATAAGAAATAGATGATTGTTCCCGGCCATTAACTGGCAGGGAACAATTTGCTTATTATCTGAAGGAAGTAAGTCTTTTTTGTACATTTCGATAGTTTCTTCATCAACCTGTAATCCAAGTCTTTTGAATGAGTCGATAACATCAGGCTCACATATACTGTTATATCTGTAAAAATATATTTTCATTAATGGTCTCCTTGAGGTGGTTTTGCTATAAAATATTTAAGCCGTTTTTAAGTATCTTTTATTTCTGCAAGTGTAATATATTGAAAGGCTTTGAATAGCATATCATTCTTATGTGATGATAGCTTAGTTAGCGCGTCTATGAATTCAGAGTCTTTTTTGGATAACATAGGTGTTACATTGGATGCAACCGTGTTGATAACATTAAAATCATTTTCTTCATACATTTTTACAATTTCATTGTATGTAAAGAAGTGGATATGTGTTTTGTCTAATAGGCCTGTGTCTGTATAATGAAAGTTACCATTGATAAGTTCATGTAATACCGTAAAATGCATAAGGTTAGGTATACTGCTGATTATTTTACCTTTTTTCTTTAAAATGTGGCGGCAGTTGTGTATGACTTTTGATGGATTATGAAGATGTTCTAATACATCTCCAAATAATATATAATCAAATTTAATGTCATTCCAGAGATCTACAGATTCTTCTATATTAGCTGTTTTTACTGAAGCAATGTGCGAAGCAATTTCCGCAGAAATAGGGTTAATTTCTATACCATATAGTGTTGAGTTTGGATAAAGTGCTTGTATAGCCAGTAAAGTTGCGCCACAATCGCAACCAATTTCAAGAACATTAAGTTCTTTATCAATTGGTTCGTTAATCATGCTGATAAGATTACTGCTTGGTATAGTGTTAATGTAATTCATGTGCCATTTTTGTCTTATATATGCTAAATCACAATTACGGTTAGTGGGGAGATAATAGGAATTATGATTGCCAATATAATATTGATATACATTATCTGCCATATAAGTAAATTGATCATTTAAAATGTTATTTATACAGAAGTCTGTCAAACATAACTCATCTGATATAATTTTTGAATCAAATAATGTATGTTCAGATAATAATTTATGGCTCAATAAAATAGTGTTGATTTCAGGTTTAATAATTTTGAATAAATTTATTTTAGATACATCGGTGTTATTTACGTAGTTTAATGCCGCTGAAAAAGAGTGTATATCATTGCTGATATCTAATATATTTTGCGGGCAGACGGCATATATACCATTATCAGGGTTTAATGCTGACGAAAGTTTTTTTAATGTTTCAGGAAGAAGAAAGCTGTCAGGGTCTAATATGAGTATATCATTTTGAGTATTAACAAATTCTGAAATGCATGTGTTGAGAATTAAAGAATAATTTTCAATTTTATCATCACATATTATGTAGTTTAAGCGTGATTGAGAAACAAGAAAATCGCATAAATTATCAGAAGAGTGGTTATCAACTATTATTATTGAATCCATACTGATGTTGTGAATTGAAGATAATTGTTCGATCTGAGATTTAATGAATTCTTTTTTGTTGTGCGCAATCATTATAACAGAGATATTATTCATATATTTCCTTTCATTGACATGTGTTTTATAGCTCTTATTATATACTAATTTAGTTGGCAATTAAATTTAAAAATGATAATATAATACATTATAACAGTTATTGTGTAGCATAACAATTGACGATAGAAGAACGGAGAAAATCATGACAGATAAGAATACATTTTATAATATGTTAAAGAGTAATGCCGAGAGCCAGCCAGACGCTGTGGCTGTCGTTTATGATACGATGAAAGTTACTTATGCGAAGCTTTTTGATGATGTGACTAAGAAGGCATTGCATTTTCAGAAATTTGAAGGAAAGAGGATTGCAATATTTGGACCAGCTTCATACAGATGGATTGTTAATATGTTTGGAACGATTGTTGCGGGAAAGGAGCTTGCACTTGTTGATTTCTTCCTGCCTCATGATTCACGGGTTGACCTTCTTAAGAAGACTGAGGTGGATTATACACTGACTTCTACTAATCAGTATATTCTCTCTGATGAGAATTCAATTATTATATCAAGTGCTGAGAAAGATAATGTTGACGGGCTTATATATGATGAGAATACGCCGGAGGGGGATATTATCATGTTTACAGCTACAGCTAATGAATGTGACAAGCCGGTTGTTCTGTCTATTGATAATATCCTTAATGCGGTTATGGCGATAAATAGCAGGGTTGAATGTACAAGTGATGATATTGTGCTTGCACAGATTCCGCTTCATAATGAATTTGGATTTATATACAGCCTCATATGGCCTCTGTATAATGGTGCTATGGTGTGTATAGGCAGAGGCTTAAGACATGTTGATGCAGATACTTATTATTATAATCCAACTATTCTTATAGGTACTCCTTCTATGATTGACTATCAGCGAGCTATAAGTGGGTTTAATAAAGAACTCAATACTATTATCATAGGTGGTGCAAGCTGCCCGTTCAGACTTTTTGAGAATCTCTGTGACAGTGATTTGAAGGTTTATAATATATATGGAATGACAGAGACTTCGGGTTGTGTAGGGGTTAATGAGCTTTACGATGGTTCGTATACTCTTTTTGATAATAATGCAGTATCTATTGCTGATGATGGAGAGATTATTGTAAGTGGACCATGTGTCATGAAAGGCTATTATAATGACGGGGAGTCTACTGAAAATGTATTAAAAGACGGTGTGTATCATACAGGTGATTACGGAAGGATTAACAATGTCGGCAGACTTGTTCTGTTGCAGCGTAATCCGGATATTATTCTGCTGCCTACAGGTGAGAAGATAAGCCGTGTAAGAACTAATGAACAGATTACAGCTATTAATGGAGTTGCAGAAGGCTTTATAATATTTTACAATAACAGGCTTACGGCGGTTATTGTGCCTATTGATAAGAGTGCAACTGAGGATATATTCAAGAGACGTATTGACAAGTATAACGAGAAAAAAGGTTACCGCTGGGAAATTCAGAAGATTGTGTTAAGAAAAGAACCTTTGCCAAGAAAGTCTGATGGCACGGTTGATGAGGAAGCTGTATGTGAGTTTATTGGTGATTGATTAAACGAGGCGGTGCTGGTTTGAAGTTTGATAATGATTTTTTTAATACAGAAGTAAGAGGGGGTTTTGAAATATCTTCTATGATGAAGAGAGCATGGGCTGCGCAGATGGAAGTATTTCAGGTTGTATCTGATATATGTAACAGAAATGGAATAAGGTATTTTGCAGACTTTGGTACATTGCTTGGGGCTGTGAGACATAAGGGAATGATTCCATGGGATGATGATATTGACATCAGCCTTATGAGAGATGAATACAATGAACTTATCAGGATTCTTCCTGGGGAACTGCCATACGGCTTTGTAGTTGCAGGCATGTATGCTGATTGTGAGCGTTTGCAAAATGCAGCATTTGTTCCACAGTTAAGAGTTATTGCAGATGAAGAATTATGGAATTTTAATGATTATATGAAGTATTTTCATGGATTTCCATATCAGAGGGCTGGGATAGATATTTTTCCATTGGATTATATTTCTAAAGACAAAGAATTTGCAGACATGCAGAAGCAGATTATAAAGCTTGGAATGGAAATTTTAGGGAAATGGAATGAATTAAATAGAGAGGGTTCTTTAGATAAATTTGTTTCTGAGTTTGGTCAATTATGTAATGTTAATATTGAATTAAGAGAAGATACTAAGAATTATATATGGAAACTGATAGATAAAGTATCTTCGTTATGTTACAGAGATGAAGCTGACTATGTAAGCAGCATGGCTTTATGGATTGATAATGACAGTTATAAGATGCGTAAAGAGTGCTTTGATGATGTAATAGAAATGCCGTTTGAGAATTTTGTGGTTAAAGCACCAAAAAATTATGATGAAGTGCTTAAGGCTGAGTTTGGCGATTATATGATTCCAGTAAAAGGCACAGCGGATCATACGTATCCATTTTACGGTCACATGGAGCAGGAATTGATTAAGCAGATTAGAAGAGTTGGTTTTAAAGGCAGTGTTGATGAATTTTGTGAAGAAGTTGCCAGTGGAAGGTTAAGAGTGTAGCATTTTCACATGTGATTAATATTAACTTTCCACCAATCCAGCCGATATATATTCTATAAGTTCATAAAGAAAGGTGATTAGAATCATGGATGATTACAGACAGCAGCAGATAGATGTACTTAAGGAAGCTGTTCCTTACAGCGAGAAGCTTATTGGAGCAATAGAGAAAGTCTCAGAAGAACTTTCAGGAGTTCCTTTTCCAGAGACTCATGATGCGGTGAATGTTATTATTGAAGGGCTTAACTGGCTTTTTGAAGTATATAATGGAACTAAGGATATTATTGAGGCTGGGGCAGTTGACGAGGCAGAAGCTAATTCTGGTGTTAAGGAGCTTTCAGAGGCTGTAAAGGCTGATGATGATGTGGATGTTTCTAAAGCACTTGTAAGGCTTAGTACATTTGTTAAGCAGTTACATGATGCAGGAAGCAGACTGATTAATGAATAATAAGAAACATAAAGGCATCCGCCGGTTTATGTATTACATGAACCAGACGGATGCCTTATTTTATATTATGGTAGTTAGATATAGCCATTAAACATCATGCCTGAGTAGGCAGAAAGATTATAAGGGTCATTCACAGGCTTATGTGGATTCTTATAAGCGACAATCTTATTGTTTACATAGTTCATAGGGTTGATGGAGATATCATCAGCCTTTCTTTGGATTGATTTCTTGAATGAATCCAAAGCGTTAAATACATCGGAAAGTGTGCCGTCAGAAGCAGCTTTCTGAATAACCACCTTATTAACTTCAAGCGAACCCTCATCACTTACTGTAAGTCCATTGCGTTCAAGCTGTGGCTGGTAAGCCTTCATTATTCTTGAAAATTCTTTCTTTAACTTGGCATTGCCCTCAAACTTATCGTTCTCTTTATCTGCGGCGATGGAAACAAGTCTGTTGTAGCCGGAAACAAGTTCTGTAATGCTTTCTGTGATTGAATCAGCATCATCTTTAAGACTGATGGTTGCCGGCTTGTCAGTTGTATTATGAAATGATATTGCAAATGTTTTGTTAATTGTTATGTCATTCGAAGCAGATGAGCGTTCTTCTCCATTGACAGAAAAGATTGCATTGCTAGGATACTGTGTTACACGGTCAAGACCATATGTTTCAATGAAGTTAGTGTTCTTCTCCATAGTAGGCTCATCAAAACCTTCCACGAAATCAGGATTGTCTGTCTGAATATCGTTATTAGGCCTGATGTTAAATATTGTAGGCTTGATTACACTTACACCTGTCATGTCTGATTCAATGTTCAGCGCAGTATTGCCGAGGCTGTCTTCACTTACAGAAGCATTAAGTCCGATATTGGAACGGTTAATAAGTCTGGCAAGCTTGTTCTGTATGTCAGAATTGCTCTCTTCTTCATCTACATTAAACTGGAATTCATAGGTCAGATTATTGATGTTCAAATCAAATGAATAATCTCCTGGCTTAACTGTGCGGCTGTTAGGCTGCAGGTAATGTCCGGTATTAATCTGGCTTGTTGCAAGCTGGCGGACTTCTATATCAAGGCTTGTATCATCGGCAGATGAGCTGTCGCCTATAAATGTGGCTGTTACCGCATCAGGATTGTCTGACACTGCTGATTTCTTAAATACCATGCCGTGACCGTCGCTTCCTGAAAGCTCATTGGCAATGTTACTTAATTCTCTGGCATTCTCTTTAAGGTCGATTGCATATTTCTGCGCAGCCTCTGACATATCTGCCTTATATGTAGGAGTCTGACTGTTAGATTTCAGAACTCTGCCATATGTATTCTTTAATTGTGCTTTAGTGTGTGTATCGTACTTTGAGTTAGTCTTATGTCCATACTGGGCAAGATAATAGCTGTACACGCTGCTGATCATAACAGTCACCTCCTTGTCTGTAATAATCGGTAGAAAATGTAAGGAAATCCATTTCCTTATATATATCGTATGTTTTTGTACAAATATTATAATATGAAGTTCATTTTTTGTCACTATATTTTCTTTAAAAAAGTTGTTGACGAGTTGGAATGTACTGTGCTATATTAGAACGGCTATGGAAGCGGTCTTTTTTGCGTGCCTGAATTTCAACAACCCAACATTGATTAGGCGGGCAAAGAAACCAATTGGTGTTTTAACACCTACAAAAATAATAATTGGAGGTGGAAGTTGTGCGAGTAAAGATAACATTGGCATGTACTGAGTGTAAACAGCGCAATTACAACATGACTAAGGAAAAGAAAGCTCATCCAGACAGAATGGAAACAAAGAAGTATTGTAAGTTCTGTAAATCACACACATTACACAAGGAAACAAAGTAATTAGTACAGTGAGGAGTATTTCATGGGTGATACTGTAAAAGCTAAGAAGCAGAAAAAGAACTGGTTCAAAGGTTTAAAAGCTGAATTTTCAAAAATTATTTGGCCAGACCGTCAGTCGCTTACTAAGGAAACTGTAGCTGTATTGGCTGTGTCCGTATTATTAGGTGTAATCATTGCAGTTGTGGATTTAATTGTCCGCTTTGGAATTGAGTTCATTGTAAAATAAGGAATAGGTGATTGTATGGATGACGCAAAATGGTATGTAGTTCACACTTACTCAGGTTATGAGAACAAGGTGAAGGCTAACATTGAGAAGACAGTTGAAAACAGAAATCTTCACGATCAGATTCTTGAAGTTATCGTTCCACTTGAAACAGTAGTGGAGATTAAGGATGGCTCTAAGAAAGCTGCTCAGAAGAAAATGTTTCCTGGATACGTTCTTGTGAAGATGGTAATGAACGACGATAGTTGGTATGTTGTCAGAAACACAAGAGGTGTTACAGGGTTTGTTGGTCCTGGATCAAAGCCAGTACCACTTACACCAACAGAAATTAAGAATCTTGGCATAAGCCTTGAGGAAGAACAGGAAGTTAAGCCTGTTATCCAGTTCGCTGGCAAGGTCGGCGATAAGGTTATGATCCTCTCTGGTGCATGGGAAGATACAGTTGGTGAGATTACCAATATTAATGAGGGCAAGCAGTGCCTTACAATTAATGTTGAGATGTTCGGTCGTGAAACACCGGTCGAGATTGATTTCACAGATGTGAAGTTATTGTAAGAAGTAGTCCCGATCCTGGGACGTGGGAGACCAAAATGAATTAGCTTCGCTAATTCATTTGCAAGAATCACCTAAAGGTGATTCTTGGGAGATGGATAGCGGGTAATATTATGATGGTCGCCAATTACCACATTTATTTTTAGGAGGTGCCAAAATGGCAAAGAAAGTAACAGGATATATTAAATTACAGATTCCTGCCGGCAAGGCTACACCAGCTCCACCAGTTGGTCCAGCACTTGGTCAGCACGGTGTTAACATCGTAGAATTCACAAAGCAGTTCAATGCTAAGACAGCAGATCAGGGAGATCTTATCATACCTGTAGTTATTACAGTTTATGCTGATAGAAGCTTCAGCTTTATTACAAAGACTCCACCTGCAGCAGTACTTCTTAAGAAGGCTTGCAACATTAAGTCAGGATCAGGCGTACCTAACAAGACTAAGGTTGCTACTATTAAGAGAGCAGAAGTTCAGAAGATCGCTGAGCTTAAGATGCCAGATCTTAACGCTGCATCTATCGAAGCAGCTACTTCTATGATCGAAGGAACAGCTAAGAGTATGGGTATCGTTGTAGAAGACTAATCTACATTTGATTCATGATTATTGTGGGAGGAAAGATAGAATCCTTCCGATATTACCACTAGGAGGTTTATAATGAAAAGAGGAAAGAAATACGTTGAGGCAGCCAAGAATATTGACCGCCAGACATTATATGAAGCAGCAGACGCTATCTCATTAGTAAAGAAGAACGCTACTGCTAAATTCGACGAGACAATCGAAGCACATATCAGAACAGGTTGTGATGGACGTCACGCTGAGCAGCAGATCAGAGGAGCTGTTGTTCTTCCACACGGAACAGGTAAGACTGTACGTGTATTAGTATTTGCTAAGGGTGCTAAGGCTGATGAGGCTCTTGCAGCTGGAGCAGATTTCGTTGGTGGCGAGGAGCTTATTCCTAAGATCCAGAACGATAACTGGTTCGAGTTCGACGTTGTTGTTGCAACTCCAGATATGATGGGTGTTGTTGGTCGTCTTGGTCGTGTACTTGGTCCTAAGGGATTAATGCCAAACCCTAAGGCTGGTACAGTTACTATGGATGTAACAAAAGCTGTTAATGATATCAAGGCTGGTAAGATCGAGTACAGACTTGACAAGACTAATATCATTCACGTGCCAATTGGTAAGGCTTCATTCACAGAGGAGCAGTTATCAGACAACTTCCAGGCTATTATGGATGCAATCGTTAAGGCTAAGCCATCTTCACTTAAGGGAGCTTATCTTAGAAGTGTAGTTCTCACTTCTACTATGGGACCTGGTGTTAAGTTAAGCACAGCCAAGTATGTGGGTTAATCAGATTTTTGATTAAAAACGGTTGACATTAATATATTTTGATAGTATACTATCAGCTTGTGAGCAGCATTTTGCTGTTAACATAATATTTTGCCGTAGACAGCAGGTCCGGATTCAGTATTACTGATGATGGTTAAAGGTAACACGCCTACCGAGGATTTAAGGATTTGATTAATTATTCCCTCTCTGTCGCTGGCAGAGAGGGTTTTGTTTGTAGGGAAACTATAGACGAATAATCTTCACTTAGGCAAAATCGCTTCTATATGAAGCAAGAATCTAACAGGAGGTAATTATTCATGGCTATTTTAAAGAATGTAGGCCTTAAGACATCTACTATCGATGAGATTAAAGATAACTTTGACGGCGCTCAGGGCGTTGTTGTAGTTAACTACAGCGGTCTTACAGTAGAACAGGATACACAGCTTCGTAAGCAGTTAAGAGAAGCTGGTGTGGTTTATAAGGTTTATAAGAACACTTTAGTAAAGAGAGTTGTTGCTGGAACAGAGTTCGAGCCAATTACTGATGCTCTTGAAGGAACTAATGCTATTGCATTCTGCAAGACAGATGCTACAGCACCTGCAAGAATATTAGCTAACTTTGCTAAGACAGCTAATGCTCTTGAGTTAAAGTGTGGCGTTGTTGAAGGAACATTCTACGATGCAGCAGGTATCGCTACAATCGCTACTATCCCTTCAAGAGAGGAACTTCTTTCAAAGTTACTTGGAAGTATCCAGTCACCTATTACAAACTTTGCTCGTGTTATTAAGCAGATTGCTGAGAAGAACGAGGAAGTTGCTTAATCAGTTTAACACTGAATTAACTATGAAAGCAGCATAGATGCTCTTTCGATTTTAGAATAATATTAAAAAGGAGATTATAATAATGACAACACAGGAAATTATTGAAGTTATTAAAGGTTTATCAGTATTAGAGCTTAACGATTTAGTTAAGGCTTGTGAAGAAGAATTCGGCGTATCTGCAGCAGCAGGCGTTGTAGTTGCAGCAGCAGGTGCTGGCGCAGCAGCAGCTGAGGAGAAGACAGAATTTGATGTAGAGCTTACAGAAGCTGGAGATCAGAAGGTTAAGGTTATCAAGGTTGTTCGTGAAATCACAGGTCTTGGATTAAAGGAAGCTAAGGACGTTGTTGATGGCGCACCTAAGGTTGTTAAGGAGCAGGCTTCTAAGGAAGAGGCTGAGGAAATCAAGAAGAAGCTTGAAGAAGTTGGAGCTAAGGTTACTCTTAAGTAATTCACTTGATTGTTCTAATGAATATAATAAGAAAGACAGCGGGCCTTCACGGCTCCTGTCTTTTCTTTTTTCTATAAATCACATCTTTATTTTATTATGCCAGCTATGGCAGAAACACTATTATCTTTATACAATTCTGAATATTCATGGAAATTTTTAAAAATCCCTTGACATATATATATCTTTGATGTACTATGGACAATGCACTATTGTGGTAAATTGTGCTTATTCTTTGCACATTTACTGATAATGTAATATATTAATGTGAAGAAAACTAAGGGGTGAAACGTCAATGGAGAAAAACAGATTACGCCCAATAACGTCGGGCAAGGCAATGCGTATGAGTTTCTCAAGACAGAAAGAAGTTCTTGAGATGCCTAACCTTATTGAGGTGCAGAAGGATTCTTACCAGTGGTTTTTGAATGAAGGCTTGAAAGAGGTCTTTGATGACATATCTCCAATTGCAGACTATAATGGAAGATTAAGTCTGGAATTCGTAGATTTTGCGTTATGTGAAGACGAAGTTAAGTATTCAATTGAAGAGTGTAAAGAAAGAGATGCTACATATGCAGCGCCTCTTAAGGTTACAGTAAGACTTCATAACAAAGAGACAGAAAGCATCAGCGAGCATGAGATTTTCATGGGAGACCTGCCATTAATGACTAAGACAGGTACATTTGTAATTAATGGTGCTGAACGAGTTATTGTCAGCCAGTTGGTACGTTCACCTGGTATTTATTATGATATACAGAAAGATAAGTATGGTAAGATTTTCTTGTACAGCTGTCAGGTAATTCCTAACAGAGGTGCATGGTTAGAGTATGAAACAGATGCTAATGATATATTCTATGTTAAGGTTGACCGTAATAAGAAGGTTCCTATTACTGTTCTTATCAGAGCATTAGGATTTGGTACTAATGCGGAGATTCTTGATATTTTTGGCGAGGAACCTAAGCTTCTTGCTACTATGGAGAAGGATACTTCTACTAACTATCAGGAAGGTATTCTTGAACTTTATAAGAAGTTAAGACCAGGAGAACCATTATCTGTAGAGAGTGCTGAAGCACTTATTTCAGGTATGTTCTTTGACCCAAGAAGATATGATCTTGCACATGTAGGAAGATATAAGTTTAATAAGAAGCTTTCTTTCAAGAGCAGAATTACAGGACAGGTTCTTGCTGAGGATGTTGTTGATGAAAACGGAACTGTTATTGCAACAGCAGGTGAGAAGCTTACAAGAGAATCAGCACAGGCTATCCAGGATGCAGCTGTTCCTTCAGTATTCATTACTGTAGAAGTTAAGGCTGCTGATGGTACAGTATCTGACAGAGTTGTTAAGATTCTTTCTAACCGTGCGGTTGATATTACTAAATGGGTTGATATCAGCGAAGAAGAAGCTAAGGAGCTTGGTGTAACAGAGTATGTATACTATCCTGTTCTTGCACAGATTCTTGCTGAGAATGAGTCTTTAGAGGATATTAAGGAAGCTATTACTAAGAATATTGCTGACCTTATTCCTAAGCATATTACAGTAGAAGATATTCTTGCTTCTATTAATTATAATATGCACCTTGAATATGGTGTTGGTACTAAGGATGATATCGATCACCTTGGAAACAGACGTATCAGAGCTGTAGGAGAGCTTCTTCAGAACCAGTTCAGAATTGGTATCTCAAGAATGGAAAGAGTGGTTCGTGAGAGAATGTCTACACAGGATCTTAGCGGAATATCTCCACAGTCACTTATTAATATTAAGCCTGTAACAGCTGCTATTAAGGAATTCTTCGGAAGTTCGCAGTTGTCACAGTTCATGGATCAGAATAACCCTCTTAGTGAGATTACTCATAAGAGACGTCTTTCAGCCCTTGGTCCTGGTGGTCTTTCAAGAGATCGTGCAGGTTTCGAGGTTCGAGATGTACACTATACTCATTATGGTAGAATGTGTCCTATCGAGACTCCTGAAGGACCTAACATTGGTCTTATTAACTCTCTTGCATCTTATGCAAGAATTAATGAATATGGATTCGTTGAAGCTCCTTATCGTATTGTAGATAAGTCTGATCCTAAGAATCCAAGAGTTACTGATGAAGTGCGTTACTTCACAGCTGATGAGGAAGATGATTTCCATGTAGCACAGGCTAATGCTGAGATTGATGAGAATGGTTATTTCGTAAGAAATACTGTATCTGGACGTTACAGAGAAGAAACTTCTCAGTTCGATAAGAGCCAGATTGATCTTATGGATGTATCTCCTAAGATGGTATTCTCAGTTGCTACATCAATGATTCCATTCCTTCAGAATGATGACTGTACACGTGCCCTCATGGGTTCTAACATGCAGCGTCAGGCCGTACCTCTTCTTATGACAGAAGCTCCTGTTATCGGAACTGGTATTGAGAATAAGACTGCTGTTGACTCAGGCGTATGTGTAGTTGCAGAGGCTGATGGTGTTGTTCTTTCTTCTGAATCTAACAAGATTGTTATCAGAGAAAAGGATGGCAAGGCGCGCGAATACAAGCTTACTAAGTTCTCAAGAAGTAACCAGAGCAACTGCTATAACCAGAGACCTATTGTTTTCAAGGGTGATGAGGTTAAGGCAGGAGATGTTATTGCTGATGGTCCATCTACATCTAATGGTGAGATTGCCCTCGGTAAGAACCCTCTTATCGGTTTCATGACTTGGGAAGGTTATAACTACGAGGATGCTGTACTTCTTAGTGAGCGTCTCGTAAGAGATGATGTGTATACATCTATTCATATTGAAGAATATGAGACAGAAGCAAGAGATACTAAGTTAGGACCTGAAGAGATTACAAGAGATCTTCCTTCAACAGGTTCAGACGCTGTAAAGGATCTTGATGAGAACGGTATTATCCGCGTTGGTGCTGAGGTAAGAGCCGGAGATATTCTTGTTGGAAAGGTTACTCCTAAGGGAGAGACAGAGCTTACTGCTGAAGAGAGACTTCTTAGAGCTATCTTTGGTGAGAAAGCAAGAGAAGTAAGAGATACTTCACTTAAGGTACCTCATGGTGCTTATGGTATCGTCGTTGCTGTTAAGACATTTACAAGAGAGAACGGAGATGAACTCTCACCAGGAGTTAACAAATCTGTTCGTATATATATTGCACAGAAGAGAAAGATTGGCGTTGGTGATAAGATGGCTGGTCGTCATGGTAACAAGGGTGTCGTTTCAAGAGTACTTCCTGTTGAAGATATGCCATTCCTTCCTAATGGTCGTCCTCTTGATATCGTACTTAACCCACTGGGCGTTCCTTCACGAATGAACATTGGACAGGTCCTTGAGATTCATTTAAGTCTTGCTGCCAAGGTACTTGGATTTAACATTTCTACGCCAGTATTCGATGGTGCAGATGAGAATGATATTATGGATACTCTTGATATGGCAAATGCTTATGCTAACCATCCATTCGATGATGAAGAGCTTGCAGCCCAGAAGGCTGAGGCTGAGAAGAATGGCGAAGAATATCCTGAGGATATGGTTACATTTACAGCACAGTATAAAGATGTTCTTAATAAAGAGGTATTTGATTACCTTTCAGAACACAGAGATCACAGAGCTGAGTGGAAGGGTGTTCCAATCGGCCGTGATGGTAAAGTAAGACTTAGAGATGGTAGAACCGGTGAGTACTTCGACAGCCCTGTAACTATCGGATTCATGCATTACTTAAAGCTTCATCATCTTGTTGATGATAAGATTCATGCACGTTCAACTGGTCCTTACTCACTTGTAACTCAGCAGCCACTTGGTGGTAAGGCTCAGTTCGGTGGACAGAGATTCGGAGAGATGGAAGTTTGGGCACTTGAGGCTTATGGTGCTGCTTATACTCTTCAGGAAATCCTTACTGTTAAGTCTGATGATGTTGTAGGACGAGTTAAGACTTACGAAGCTATTATTAAGGGTGAGAATATTCCTGAACCAGGAGTTCCAGAATCATTCAAGGTTCTTCTTAAGGAACTTCAGTCACTCGCACTTGATGTTAGAGTTCTTGATCAGGACAACAATGAAGTCAGACTTCTTGAGAGTTCTGAATATGAAGTTACTGATTTCAAGAAGGTTCTTGATGAAGGTAATGGATACAGAAGAAACAGCAGAGAGGAAGAGGCAGAGTACAAGGCTGGCGGTATGTCAACAGTTACTCTTAATGAAGATGGAACAGAAGATGCTGTAGATTCAGATGATGAAGCTGATTTTGATATGGCCGATGATTTTGATGATGATTACGGCGATGGCAATTCAGATGAATATTAATTAGAAGGGAGCACTATAATGGCAGAAGAAATTAAATCAAATAAGTCAATGAAATTTGATAAGATTCAGATTAAGCTTGCTTCTCCTGAGAATATTTTGGAGTGGTCTCATGGTGAGGTTACCAAACCTGAAACAATTAACTATAGAACACTTAAGCCAGAAAAGGACGGACTTTTCTGCGAAAGAATATTTGGTCCTAGCAAGGACTGGGAGTGCCACTGCGGTAAGTATAAGAAGATTAAGGACAAGGGTATTGTCTGCGATAAATGTGGTGTTGAGGTTACTAAGGCCAGCGTAAGAAGAGACCGTATGGGTCATATCCATCTTGCTGCACCAGTATCTCACATCTGGTACTTCAAGGGTATTCCTAGCCGCATGGATCTCATTCTTGATATTGGTCCTAAGAACCTTGAAAAGGTATTATATTTTGCTTCATATATTGTAATTGATCCAGGTGAAACAGATATTCCTTTCAAGAAGATTCTTTCAGAGACTGAATACAGAGAACTCTGTGAGCAGTACGGAAGCAAGGCTTTCCGTGTTGGTATGGGAGCTGAGGCAATCCTCGAGCTCCTCCAGATGGTTAACCTTGAAGAAGAAGAAGTAAGACTTAAGGAAGAACTTGCTAACACTACTTCTCAGAAGGCTGCCAGACTTATAAAGAGAATTGAAGTTGTTGAAGCATTTAAGAATGCAGGAACTAAGCCTGAGTGGATGATTCTTACAGAAATCCCTGTAATTCCACCAGATTTAAGACCTATGGTTCAGCTTGATGGTGGACGTTTTGCAACTTCAGATCTTAATGATCTTTACAGAAGAATTATTAACAGAAATAACAGACTTGCAAGACTTCTTGAGCTTGGAGCTCCTGAAATTATTGTACGTAACGAGAAGAGAATGCTTCAGGAAGCTGTTGATGCTCTTATTGATAATGGACGTAGAAATGGTCGTCCAGTAACAGGTCCTGGTAACAGAGCACTTAAGTCTTTATCAGATTTATTAAAGGGTAAGCAGGGACGTTTCAGACAGAACCTTCTTGGTAAGCGAGTTGACTACTCAGGACGTTCAGTTATCGTAGTAGGACCAGAACTTAAGATTTACCAGTGTGGTCTTCCTAAAGAGATGGCTATTGAGTTATTCAAGCCATTTGTTATGAGAGAGCTTGTAAGACGTAATCTTGCAGATAATATTAAGAAAGCTAAGAAGAGCGTAGAACATCTTGAGCCAGAAGTATGGGATGTACTTGAAGATGTTATTAAAGAGCATCCAGTTATGCTTAACCGTGCTCCTACACTTCACAGACTTGGTATTCAGGCTTTTGAGCCAATCCTTGTAGAAGGTAAGGCTATTAAGCTTCATCCACTTGTATGTACAGCGTTCAATGCCGATTTCGATGGTGACCAGATGGCTGTCCATCTTCCACTTTCTGTTGAGGCTCAGGCAGAGTGTAGATTTATGCTTCTTTCACCTAACAACCTTCTTAAGCCATCTGATGGTGGTCCTGTTGCCGTTCCTTCACAGGATATGGTACTTGGTATTTACTATCTCACACAGGAAAGACCAGGCGCAAAGGGCGAGGGTAAGATTTTTAAGAGCATTAATGAAGCAGTTCTTGCTTATGAGAACGGTGTAATTACATTACATGCCAAGATTATGGTTCATGTAACTAAGAATGTTAACGGAGAAGAGCTTTCAGGTAATATTGAGTCTACACTTGGAAGACTTATATTTAATGAGATTCTCCCTCAGGATTTAGGATATGTTGACAGAAGCAAGGAAGAGAATTTATTACTTCCAGAAGTTGATTTCCATGTAGGAAAGAAGCAGCTTAAAGATATTTTACAGCATGTTATCAATACTCATGGTACTACAACAACTGCAGAAGTTCTTGATGATATCAAGGCTATGGGTTATAAGTACTCTACCAGAGCTGCCATGACTGTTTCTATTTCTGAGATGACAGTGCCACCAGTTAAGAAGCAGCTTCTTGCTGAGGCAGAAAAGAAAGTTGAACAGATTACTGTTAAATATAACAGAGGTCAGGCTACTGACGAGGAAAGACATAAGAATGTAATCCGCGTATGGCAGGAGACTGATGATAAGATTAAGGATGCCCTTCTTCAGGGTCTTGATAAATATAACAACATCTTCATGATGGCTGACTCAGGTGCCCGTGGTTCTAACCAGCAGATTAAGCAGTTAGCAGGTATGCGTGGTTTGATGGCCGATACATCAGGTAACACTATCGAACTTCCTATTAAGTCAAACTTCCGTGAAGGTCTTGACGTTCTGGAATACTTTATTTCAGCTCACGGTGCCCGTAAAGGACTTTCAGATACAGCCCTTCGTACAGCCGATTCAGGATACCTTACAAGAAGACTTGTTGATGTTTCTCAGGATCTTATTATCAGAGAGACAGATTGTAGCGCAGGTAAGCAGATACCTGGTATGTATGTTTACTCATTTGTTAATAACAGAGCTACTAACTCAAGTGATGCCAAGGAAGATATCCTTGAGCCATTACAGGAGCGTATTACAGGAAGATACTTAGCTGAGGATATTGTAGACCCGGCTACAGGCGAGGTTATTGTTGAAGCTAACCATCTTGTAACTCCTAAGAGAGCAGAAGCTATTATTAAGACTGGTGTTGATAAGGTTAAGATCAGAACAATCCTTACTTGCCGTTCACACATTGGTGTATGTGCTAAATGTTATGGAACTAACATGGCAACTGGTCAGACTGTTCAGGTTGGTGAAGCTGTTGGTATTATCGCAGCCCAGTCAATCGGTGAGCCTGGTACACAGCTTACTATGAGAACTTTCCATACAGGTGGTGTTGCCGGTGATAACATTACTCAGGGTCTTCCTAGAGTAGAAGAGCTTTTCGAGGCAAGAAAGCCTAAGATGCTTGCTGTACTTGCTGAGTTTGGCGGAACTGTAAGTATTGTTAAGACTGAGAAGAAGACTGAAATCGTTATAACTGATGATGAAGGTAATTCAAAGGCTTATCCATTATCTAAGGATACAAGAGAAAAGGTTGTTGAAGGACAGGTTGTTGCTAAGGGTGAGGAAATCACAGAGGGTTCTGAGAATCCACATGATATCGTAAGAATTCTTGGTGTAAGAGCTGTTCAGGATTATCTCCTTCGTGAAGTTCAGAAGGTTTACCGTATCCAGGGTGTTGATATCAATGATAAGCATATTGAGCTTATCGTTCGTCAGATGCTTAAGAAGATAGTTGTTGATGAAGCTGGAGATTCTAAGTTCCTTCCAGGATCACAGGTTGATACAATTGAGTTTCAGGAAGTTAATGAGAGACTTGAGGAAGAAGGAAAGACACCTGCTACAGGTACTCCGATTATCCTTGGTATTACTAAGGCTTCACTTGCTTCTACTTCATTCATGTCAGCTGCCTCATTCCAGGAGACAACTAAGGTTCTTACAGATGCAGCTATTAACGGAAAGATTGATCCACTTATTGGTCTTAAAGAGAATGTTATTATTGGTAAGCTTATCCCTGCCGGTACAGGTATGAAGCGTTATCAGGATATCAAGATCAGTTCTACAGATAACTACATTGAAGAAGATGAAGATGAGTCTGGTGAAGACGAACTTGTTTTCACACAGGAAGATTAATTCTTTATAGAAACTTATGGCGTGTCAGATTGATAAAATCTGGCACGCTTTTGTCTTTTTTTGAAAAAATGCTTGACACTGAATTTGCAAATATATATACTAATAAAGCGTGCGAATAGGCAAGTACTATTTTTGCGCTGTTTTGGTGACAAAACATTTTCTTAGTTGATACTAAGATGCAACCATTCATTATTCTAATTTCGGGAGGTGAAAACGGAATGCCAACATTTAACCAGTTAGTAAAACAGGGAAGAAAGACTGCAGTAAAGAAGTCTACAGCACCAGCTCTTCAGAAGGGTTACAACTCACTTCAGAAGAAGGCAACAGATATCTCTTCTCCACAGAAGAGAGGTGTTTGTACAGCTGTTAAGACTGCTACACCTAAGAAGCCTAACTCAGCTCTTAGAAAGATTGCCAGAGTACGTCTTTCTAATGGTATCGAGGTAACATCTTACATCCCAGGTGAGGGACACAATCTTCAGGAACACAGCGTTGTTCTTATAAGAGGTGGAAGAGTAAAGGATTTACCAGGTACAAGATACCACATCATCAGAGGAACACTTGATACAGCAGGTGTTGCAAAGAGAAGACAGGCTCGTTCTAAGTACGGTGCTAAGAGACCTAAGGACGCTAAGTAATTAAGCCTGAATTAAGACACGCATTTATATGAATGCATGCAAGTTTTACAATTTGCAAGAGTCAGATTTGTAAGAATCTGATTTTTACGAACAAATTAAATTTTGAATTGTGCCGGAATTAGATTAATCAAGAGGTTGCAGGTTAATATATACGGCGCGAACACATTTTTTATTTGTGAGTACCTATGATTTAATAAATTTATTAAGGAGGGAAGAACCGTGCCACGTAAAGGACATACACAGAAAAGAGATGTATTAGCAGATCCTATTTACAACAATAAGGTAGTTACTAAGCTTATCAACAACATTATGCTTGATGGTAAGAGAGGAGTAGCTCAGAAGATTGTTTACGGTGCTTTTGATAGAGTTGTAGCTAAGACTGAGAGACCAGCTATCGAAGTATTTGAAGAAGCTATGAACAATATTATGCCAGTTCTTGAAGTTAAGGCTAGACGTATCGGTGGAGCTACTTACCAGGTACCTATCGAAGTTAAGCCAGACAGAAGACAGGCTTTAGCTCTTCGTTGGATGACTACATTCTCTAGAGCAAGAGGCGAGAAGACTATGGAAGAAAGACTCGCTAACGAGATTCTTGATGCAGCTAACAACACAGGTGCATCAGTAAAGAGAAAAGAAGATATGCACAAGATGGCAGAAGCAAACAAGGCTTTTGCTCATTACAGATTCTAATTATAATTATAGGAGGTTTTATCCATGGCTGGAAGAGAATATCCATTGGAGAGAACCAGAAATATCGGAATTATGGCTCATATTGATGCTGGTAAGACAACATTAACAGAGCGTATCCTTTATTATACTGGTGTTAATCACAAGATTGGTGATACTCATGAAGGTACTGCTACTATGGACTGGATGGCCCAGGAGCAGGAGAGAGGTATCACAATCACTTCAGCTGCTACAACATGTCACTGGACACCTGAGAAAGAGGGTAAGCCAGATAAGACACAGCCAGAATACCGTATTAACATTATCGATACTCCAGGACACGTTGACTTCACAGTAGAGGTTGAGCGTTCACTTAGAGTACTTGATGGTGCCGTAGGTGTATTCGATGCACAGAACGGTGTTGAGCCACAGTCAGAGAATGTATGGCGTCAGGCTGATAAGTACAATGTACCTCGTATGGCTTTCATGAACAAGATGGATAAGATGGGTGCTGATTTCTTCGGATCATGCAACCAGCTTATTACAAAACTTGGAAAGAATCCTGTACTTGTACAGATTCCTATTGGTAAGGAAGATGACTTCAAGGGAATTATCGACTTATTCGAGATGAAGGCATATGTCTTCAATGGTGATAAGGGTGATGATATCGTTGTTGGCGATATTCCTGCTGATTTAGCTGATCAGGCTCAGGAATACCATGACAAGCTTGTTGAGCAGTGTGCTGAACTTGATGAAGACCTTATGGAGAAGTTCTTTAACGATGAGGAAATTTCAGTTCCAGAGTTAAAGGCTGCTTTAAGAAAGGGTACTATTGAAGGTACAGCTATTCCTTGTCTTTGCGGTACAGCTTATAAGAACAAGGGCGTTCAGAAGCTTCTTGATGCTGTTATCGAGTACATGCCAGCTCCTACAGATATCCCAGATATCACAGGTGTTGACGAAGACGGTAACGAAGTAACAAGAAAGTCATCTGATGAAGAGCCATTTGCAGCTCTTGCATTCAAGATTATGACTGATCCATTCGTTGGTAAGTTAGCATTCTTCAGAGTTTACTCAGGTACATTAAACGGTGGTTCATATGTACTTAACTCTAATAAGAATAAGAAAGAAAGAGTTGGCCGTATCCTTCAGATGCACGCTAACCAGAGAAAAGAAATTGATAAGGTTTACTCAGGAGATATCGCTGCTGCAGTAGGTCTTAAGGTTACAGTAACAGGTGATACTATCTGTGATGAAGCACATCCAGTTATCTTAGAGTCTATGGAATTCCCAGAGCCAGTTATCGAGCTTGCTATCGAGCCAAAGACTAAGAATGACCAGGGTAAGATGGGTGAAGCTTTAGCAAAGCTTGCTGAAGAAGATCCTACATTCCGTGCTCATACAGATCAGGAAACAGGTCAGACAATCATCGCTGGTATGGGTGAGCTTCACCTTGATATCATCGTTGACAGACTTCTTCGTGAGTTCAAGGTAGAGGCTAACGTTGGTGCACCTCAGGTTGCTTACAGAGAGTGCTTTACTAAGGCAGTTGATGTTGATAGTAAGTATGCTAAGCAGTCAGGTGGACGTGGTCAGTATGGTCACTGTAAAGTACGTTTCTCACCACTTGAAGCTAACGTTGATAAGTTTGATGTTGAGACAAAGAACACAGTATTAATTAACGAACCTCCAGTACTCTTCTGTGAGTCTTCAGTAGTTGGTGGTGCTATTCCTAAGGAATATATCCCTTCAGTTGCTGACGGTATCAGAGAAGCTGCTAATTCAGGTATCTTAGCTGGATTCCCAGTTCTCGGACTTAGAGCAGATATTTACGATGGTTCATACCATGAAGTCGATTCTTCAGAAATGGCATTCCACATTGCTGGTTCTATGGCATTCAAGGATGCTATGGCTAAGGCAGCACCTGCCCTTCTTGAGCCTATCATGAAGGTTGAGGTTACTATGCCAGAAGAATACATGGGTGATGTAATCGGTGATATCAACTCACGTAGAGGACGTATTGAGGGTATGGAAGATATCTCAGGTGGTAAGATGATTAAAGCATTCGTTCCACTTGCTGAGATGTTCGGATATGCTACTGACCTTCGTTCTAAGACACAGGGTCGTGGTAACTACTCTATGTTCTTCGATAAGTATGAGCAGGCTCCAAAGTCTGTTCAGGATAAGGTTATTTCTGATAGAAATAAGTAATAACTATAAAAATATAGTTGAAATATTTCACTAAATGAAATATAATAAATATCAGCTATGACAAAGCCCGAGGGGGATACCCCTCAGGGCAATCTAAATATTTTTAGGAGGATTTTAAACAATGGCAAAGGCTAAATTTGAGAGAACAAAACCACATTGTAACATTGGTACAATCGGACACGTAGATCACGGTAAGACTACATTAACAGCTGCTATCACAAAGACTCTTCATGAGAGACTTGGTACAGGTGAGGCTGTTGCATTCGAGAATATTGATAAGGCACCAGAGGAAAGAGAAAGAGGTATCACTATCTCTACAGCTCACGTTGAGTATGAGACAGAGAAGAGACACTATGCACACGTTGACTGTCCAGGACATGCTGATTATGTAAAGAACATGATCACAGGTGCTGCTCAGATGGATGCAGGTATCCTTGTTGTTGCTGCTACTGATGGTGTTATGGCTCAGACAAGAGAGCATATCCTTCTTGCTCGTCAGGTTGGTGTTCCTTACATCGTTGTATTCATGAACAAGTGTGATATGGTTGATGATCCAGAACTTCTTGAATTAGTAGATATGGAAATCAGAGAACTTCTTAACGAGTACGGATTCCCAGGAGATGATACTCCAATCATCCAGGGTTCAGCTCTTAAGGCTCTTGAAGATCCTAACAGCGAATGGGGAGATAAGATCCTTGAGCTTATGCATACTATTGATGAGTATGTTCCAGATCCAGAAAGAGATACAGATAAGCCATTCCTTATGCCTGTAGAGGACGTATTCTCTATCACAGGACGTGGTACTGTTGCTACTGGTAGAGTAGAGAGAGGTGTTCTCCACGTTAATGAGGAAGTTGAAATCGTTGGTATCCACGAAGATATCCGTAAGGTAGTTGTAACTGGTATCGAGATGTTCAGAAAGCTTCTTGATGAGGCTCAGCCAGGTGATAACATTGGTGCACTTCTTAGAGGTGTTCAGAGAGACGAAATCCAGAGAGGACAGGTTCTCTGCAAGCCAGGTTCAATCACACCACACCACAAGTTTACAGCTCAGGTTTACGTATTAACAAAGGACGAGGGTGGACGTCATACTCCATTCTTCAACAACTACAGACCACAGTTCTACTTCAGAACAACTGATGTAACTGGTGTTTGTGAGCTTCCAGCTGGTACAGAAATGTGCATGCCTGGTGATAACGTAGAGATGACAGTTGAACTTATCCATAACGTAGCTATGGAGCAGGGTCTTCGTTTCGCTATCCGTGAGGGTGGTAGAACAGTTGGTTCTGGTGCTGTTGCTACAATCATTGAGTAATTGTTATTAATACAGTTCTTTCAAGGGTTTCCGAGGTTATCGGAAACCCTTTTTTGCGCGAGCAGCTCCTTGAGAAGTCATGGGCAGTTAGCAGTCGTGCTCGCGAAGTAATGAGCTAGAATATGATAAAAAGAGGAGTACAACATGTTATACATAATGCGTCATGGCAGGACGGACTGGAATGTACGTCATAAATTACAGGGCAGAACTAATATACCTCTTAATGATGAGGGAAGAATGATGGCGGCAGAGGCTGGGGAAAAGTATGCAGATATACATTTTGATGAGTGTTATTCATCACCTTTGGCAAGAGCAAAAGAGACAGCCGAGATTTTTCTCAAAGGAAGAGGAGTACCTGTATATACAGATGACAGACTTGTTGAGATGGGATTTGGAATATATGAGGGAATAGAGAATTCATTTGCAATAAAGGATTGCCCAATTAATTCTCTTTTTAAAAATCCAGAGGATTATGTGACGGTTGAAGGCGGGGAAAGTTTTGAACAGCTTTTTGCAAGAACAGGGGAGTTTATAGACAATGTAGTTATGCCACAGGTAAATAGTGGCAAAGATATACTGATTGTTGGTCATGGTGCCATGAACTGCAGTATTATAGCAAAATTCAGAGGAACACCACTGGATAAATTCTGGGATGGAATGACTGATAATTGTCAGGTGGTAAAGCTTATATAATATTATAAAGCACAATTTTTACGATTTATTCAGACCAAATCATGCTAGGTTTCGTATATAAGTATAGAAGTTAATAAATGAGACTTTGACTTACAACGGAAGGTTAGGATGGTGATTGGGATGAGTAGGAGAGATGGCAGGAGAAAATACAAAAGAATAGGAAAAAGGAAGAATCAAATATTCCTTGTAATGATGACTATACTGGCATGTACGGTAGCAATTGTATTAACAGTCAAGATGAATAATAAGAATGTCAGCAAAGGTGTAGCAGTAGGTGCAGAATATACAGCAATTAAGAGCGATGGTAATGTGACGGAGGAACAGCTTTCTGTAAGTGAAGAGACTGTAAATGATTTACCAGATGTATACAGAATAGAATGCTATGAATCGCTTAATCAGAATCCAGAGCTGCCAACAGGATGCGAGATTACATCATTAACCTCCGTACTGAATTATTATGGATGTAATGTTGATAAAACAACTATGGCAGATGAATATCTTAAGAAAGGCAATGGCAACTTCTACGAAATGTTTCTTGGTAATCCAAGGGATAACACAAGTTATGGATGCATGTCACAGCCAATTGTTAATGCAGCTAATAAATATTTCAAGGTTAATAATATGTCAGCAGTTGCAAAGAATATAAGCGGAACAGATTTTAAAGAGATTCTTGGTATGGTTGCTCAGGGTGACCCGATAGTAATATGGAATACAATAGATATGAGACAGCCATATGAATCTAAGACATTTGTATTTAATGGGAAAGAATACACATGGATGTCTCCAGAACATTGTGTTGTAATTACAGGATATGATCTTAATAAGAATATTGTTTATATAATGGATCCTATGGAAGGTAATGTAACAAGGAATCTTGAGACATTTCAATCAAGATATGAAGCGATGCACAGCCAGGCTGTCTATATTATAGAATGATTAAGGGAGGGCAATATTGTCCTCCCTTTAGTCATGTTATTAGTTTGATTTAATATTGTGCCTTGCATTAAGCTTTTTGGCACAATGTATGAATGCAGGGAACAAAAATGCGTCAGCAGCAATCCATGCGATTGGTGAGGCGAGGCATGCCCCCATGAATCCAATACTTGGAATGAGTATGATGGCTGCAAATGCACGGCCAATCATCTCTAAGATACCTGCTGATATTGCAAATACTGAGAAACCCATACCCTGTATGCAGAAGCGGACCACGTTAACACCTGTAAGCGGAATGTAGAAGCATGCAGATGCAAGGATGAACTGTCTTGTAAGAGCAATAATTGTTGTCTCAGATGCATTAACGAATAATAATGCAATATAATCTGTAGTGAAATACAGTGCAATAAGAGAAAGAACACTGTAAACTGAACCGATTATCATAGCGGAGCGTACACCCTGACCAAGTCTTTTAATCTTGGCAGCTCCAACATTCTGTCCGGCATAGGTTGCCATGGTTGAGCCGAGTGCATCAAATGGACAACAGGTAAAGTTGAACATCTTAGAACCGGCAGTCATTGCGGCTACATATGTTGAACCAAGTGTATTGACAGCAGCCTGAAGGATTGTACTTCCGATGGCTGTTATTGAATACTGGAGTCCCATAGGAACACCGTTCATACACAGGTTGGTGATGAATCTTCTATCAAGTACCCTTTCTGATTTGTCACCTTTTAAGATGTCATATTTCTTATACATATATATAAGGCAGGTAAGTCCCGAAATTAACTGTGATGTTACAGTTGCCCAGCCAGCTCCGGCAACACCCATCTTACATACAAGAATAAGAAAGAAATCAAGTACTACATTTATTATTGAAGAAAGCACAAGGAAAACTACAGGTGTCTTACTATCGCCAAGCGAACGGATAACACCGGACACCATGTTGTACAGGAATACAGTTGGGATTCCTATGAATATAACTACTATGTAATTGTAGGCATGGTCAATAATATCTGCCGGTGTATTCATGATAATAAGTATCCTGCGGCAGAATATTACGGATGCAAGCGTAAGCACTATGGCAAACACAATACTGCAGATATATCCGTTAAATACATATTTTCTAAGGTCAGCAGGCTTCTTTGCACCAAAGCATTGGGCAACCGGAATCACGAATCCGTTACAGACTCCCATACAGAAACCGATTATCATAAAGTTGATAGAACCTGTTGCTCCAACTCCGGCAAGAGCTTCAACACCGAGAGTTTTACCAACGATTATTGTGTCAACAAGGTTGTAGAACTGCTGAAACAGCATTCCGAACAGCATTGGAACTGCGAATCCAAGAATATGCTTGGAAGGCGAACCGTTTGTCATGTCTTTTACCATAGGATTTCCTCACTTTCGTATATTTATAAAGCCAAATGATTATACTATATTTTTACAAACTGTCAAACTGATTTTGCACGAATTTGAATTAATTTAACGAATTATTGTCTTAATATGAAATGTCTGTTAAAATGCATAGGTAATATTTATGCGGAGGCAGATATGAAGAAAACTTTTGATGTTAAGAGACTTACAACACTGGCATTGCTTACAACAATAGCGCTGACAATATTTGTTGTGGAATCAGCAATACCTACGCTTGTTCCAATACCGGGAGTTAAATTAGGACTTGCCAATATAGTCACACTTTTTGTGTTAAAAAGATATAAATTCAGTGATGCAGCGATTGTGTTAGCTATGAGAATTATACTTGCTACAATATTTACAGGGCAGGCAGTATCATTTATATATAGTGTAAGTGGTGGATTCTTATGTCTTATTGTGATGGCAGCTGTTAATAAATTGCTTAGGGGACAGTATATATTCCTTACAGGTATACTTGGCGCGGTGTCGCACAATGCAGGTCAGATTCTTGCTGCATTTTTCATACTCAGATTGTCAGGTATATTTGCGTACATGCCGTTCCTTGTGATAAGCGGTGTTATAACAGGTCTGTTTACGGGCCTTGTGTGCTTCTTTGCAGACAAATATATTCCTAAAAAATATACTATGTAGCAGATGGAGGAGATTGTGAAAAAAAGAGTTATTGCAGTGGTGGCTGTGATTGTCCTGCTTGTCGGGGCAAGTGTGGCTTCTATTATATATATGAAATCAGGAAAGAATGACGGTAGAAAGACTGCTTATATATACAGAGATAACGAATTGTTAAGAACTGTTTCGTTAGATGATGTTAAGAATCCGTACACGTTCAGGATTGAATACGGGGATGGAGAGTATAATGATATTCTTGTCGAGAATGGAAAGATTAGGATTGCTGATGCAAGCTGTCCGGATAAGCTGTGTGTGAACATGGGCTATATATCTGAGCCTTTAATGCCAATCACATGTCTGCCAAATCATCTTGTTATCAGAATTGTGAATGACGGCGAAGAATCGCCGTCACTCGATGGTGTTGTGTATTAATCATTTCATCCAGCGGCCAGAAGCACCACATGGAAGAACAAGTCCGTTGCTTGAAACAGGAAGACCTACTTCCTGTGAATCACAGTGTCCGCCAAAGCTCTTAAGTTCTGTGCTTAACATATAAGTAAGAACGGCTGGCTGAAGACCTGTAGTGTATGAATTAATAAGGAAAAATAATGGTTCATCAGAAAGAAGCTGTGCACAAAGCTTAACAAGCGGGTGTATGGCTTCTTCTATTTTCCAGATTTCTCCTTTAGGACCACGCCCATATGAAGGTGGATCCATGATGATTGCGTCGTAATGGTTGCCTCTTCTTATCTCTCTTTCTACAAACTTTACACAGTCATCAACTATCCAGCGGATAGGCTTGTCAATAAGTCCTGAAGACTGTGCATTTTCTTTAGCCCATGCGACTATACCCTTAGAAGCATCTACATGCGTAACATTAGCACCTGCGGCTGCACATGCAAGTGTTGCTCCACCAGTATAAGCAAACAGGTTAAGAACCTTTACAGGTTCGCTGCCACGCTTTTTCCTGGCATCAGAGATTATCTTTCCAAACCAGTCCCAGTTAGCAGCTTGCTCAGGGAATATTCCTGTGTGCTTGAAGCTGAATGGCTTTAAGTTGAATGTCAGCTCCTGTTCAAATGAAGGACTGTTGTAGTGAATCTGCCACTGCTGTGGAAGGTCAAAGAACTCCCATTCTCCGCCGCCCTTAGAACTTCTGTGGTAATGACCGTTCATATTCTTCCAGCCACGCTCTTTCTTAGGAGTGTCCCATATTACCTGTGGGTCCGGGCGTACAAGAATATACTTACCCCAGCGTTCAAGTTTTTCACCATTAGAGGTATCTATTACTTCATAATCTTTCCAGTTGTCAGCTATAAACATAATTAAGTATCCTTTTCTATATTAAAATATGTTGCGGTTTGGTACCGCATTTGTTATTAAATAATTATATACGAAAATATTAATAACTGCAATCGTGCAAAAATGTTTTGAACAGGCTTGTTTTATGTTAATATATTTCTATCGAAATTTGATTAAGGGGCGATGCATATTGAAAAATGTTAGTTTAAAGAATATACAGAAGGATATTGTATCAGGAATAATTGTTGCTCTTGTGTCAATTCCTATATCAATGGGATATTCACAGATTGCGGGACTGCCAGCGGTGTATGGTCTGTACTGCTCTATTCTGCCAGTGCTTATATATGGATTTGTTACATCTTCGCCGCAGTTTGTGTTCGGAGTGGACGCAACTCCGGCGGCACTTGTTGGTGGAACACTTGCAACGCTTGGAATAGTGTCAGGATCTGAGGAGGCAAAGGCAGTAGTTCCGGCGATAACTTTGGTTGCAGCATTGTGGCTGCTGCTTTTCTTCTTTATCAAAGCAGGACGTATTGTCAATTACATATCGACACCAGTAATGGGTGGATTTATAAGCGGAATTGGTGTGACAATAATTCTTATGCAGGCAGCAAAGCTTTTTGGCGGTAATGCTGGGACTGGCGAAGCGATACAGCTTGTTATGCATATAGCTGGCGAGTTTGATTCATTTAATCTGCTCTCGGCAGTGCTTGGAATTGGAACAGTTGTGATTATTCTTGTTGCGAAGAAGTTAATTCCAAAGTTTCCAATGTCAGTACTTCTTATGGTGCTTGGTGCACTTGCAACTGAAATTCTTCATATTGACAGATTTGGTGTTAAGCTTCTTCCACATGTTGATAAGGGGCTGCCGGGATTCTCACTTCCTGATATGTCAGTTGTGTTTAAGAATCCGTCAGAGATAATACTTCTTGGACTTTCAGTGGCAGGTGTTGTCATGGCGCAGACATTGCTGGCAACTAATAATTATGCCAACAAATATGGCTATAAGGTAAGCAACAACAGAGAAATTCTGGCTTATGCTGCTGCAAATGCGGCTTCTGCTGTAATTGGCGGATGCCCTTTGAATGGAAGTGTGTCAAGAACAGGAATTGCAGACCAGTTTGGCTGCAAATCACAGTTCATGTCAATAACAGCTTCTCTGACAATGCTTCTTATAGTGCTTTTTGGTACGCCGGTGCTTGAGTATCTTCCTGTACCAATACTTACAGGAATTGTTGTTGCGGCACTGATTGGAATTACTGAATTCGGGCTTGCAGTTAAATTATGGAAAACAGACCATACGGAGTTTGCAATATTTGTAGGTGCTTTCTTAGGTGTTCTGTTATTTGGAACGATATACGGAGTTGTAATCGGTGTAATACTTTCATTCATTGCAGTTATTGTAAAAGCTGTTGAACCGCCGAGAGCATTTCTCGGGGTGATACCGGGACAGGAGGGATTCTATAGTCTTAACAGATACAGCAATGTAAAGAAGATAAAAGGTGTGGTTATATACAGATTTAACGGAGCACTTTTCTTTGCAAATATTAATACATTTATTGATGATATAGAAAAGAATCTTGATGATAATACTAAATGGGTAATTGTAGACGCTGGAGGCGTTGGCTCTATTGATGTGACGGCAGTTGACAGGCTTATGTCTTTATATAAGGTGCTTGAAAAGAAAAGTATCAGATTCTATATTACAGAGCATGAACATACATTAAATGACCAGTTAAGAGAGCTTGGTGCAGGCGAGTTTGTTGAAAAAGGTGTTGTAAGAAGAACTATTCCGCTTGCCCTAAGAGATGCAGGTCTTGACAGACCTTATCCTGTCGAGGAGGAAGAAGAGCAGGCTGTTTCTGGCGAGGTACATGAGGATAATGAAAGACTTGCTGAGATTGAGTGGGCTTTTGGCGAAGATGCAGATGAATGGCTTGAGAAAATGGCAGCAGAGATGGCTGATGAGATTGGCAGTGTCAAGAAAGATGAGAAGAATGTTATTGTTGATGCTGAAAAGCATGCTGCATGGGGAAGAATAGGACTCTTTGATGAGAATGAACTGCTTGAGCGACTTGAGATGCATTTGTTTGATGATAAGAAATATCCTAATCTTGATATTGATGATATTGAGAAAAGAATTGATGAACGCCGCGTTGTTGTTGAGAAGAAGCTGGCACAGATTAATCCTGATGCAATACAGATGCTTAAGGAACACAGAAAACAGATACTTGACAGAATGAAGCTTCACAATCCGTATGCATATGAGCATATGATGGAGCAGAAGAAGAAGCATTATGAACATTTGAAGAAGAAAGACCCGGAGCTTGCACAGAAGCTTAAGAATTTCTATAATCTTTCAGATGACGACAAATAATTTATATAACGGAGATAATTGTGAATATATTAAATGTTGAAAAGGTCAGCAAGACCTATGGAGAAAAGGAACTTTTTAATAATATAAGTCTGGGAATTAACAGTGGAGATAAGATTGGACTTATAGGGGTGAACGGAACCGGAAAGTCTACACTTTTAAAGATTATTGCGGGCATTGAAGAGCCGGATGAAGGACAGGTTGTAAAGGGTAAGGGGATTGAACTTGCGTATCTTGCACAGACGCCTCTGTATTATGATAATGAAAATGTACTGGAATATGTTATGCGTGGAAAGCATGCGGACAGCCAGCCAAAAGCGAAAGAGATTCTTAACAAGCTTGGAATAACAAATCACGCTGCAATGATGAATATTTTATCAGGCGGTCAGAAAAAGAGAGCAGCACTTGCAAGAACTTTAGTTGAGCCGGCAAGACTTCTTATTCTTGATGAACCTACGAACCATCTTGACAATGACATGGTGCTCTGGCTGGAGCAGTTTATTAAGAGCTTTAAGGGGGAACTTATCATGGTTACTCATGACAGGTATTTCCTTGATAATGTAACTAACAGGATTGTTGAGCTTGATAAAGCTTCCCTGTACAGCTACGATACGAATTATTCAGGCTTTCTTGAGCTGAAGACCCAGCGTGAGGAGATGGAGAGGGCGACTGAAGCCAAAAGACAGAATATATTAAGGAAAGAACTCGCGTGGATAAGAAGGGGATGTCAGGCTCGTTCTACCAAGCAGCAGGCCCGGATTGACAGATTTGAGGATATGAAAGAAGCTTCAAAGCAGGCGAGAGCCAGATTTGACAAGCAGCTTATGGATATGAATTCAGTCAGCAGCAGACTTGGAAGAAAGACTGTTGAACTTCACAACATTTGTAAAAGCTTTGGAGAGAGGACAATAATAGATGATTTTACCTACATTTTTCTAAGAGATGACAGAATCGGTATTGTCGGTGATAACGGATGCGGCAAGTCTACGCTTATGAAGATTATAGCAGGCCTGCTTGAGCCGGACAGCGGCAGTGTTGAGGTTGGAGAGACTGTAAGAATTGGATATTTCATGCAGGAGAACGAACCACTTGACGACAGTCTTACTGTACTCGAGTTCGTAAGAAGCATAGGTGAATATGTTACGACGGCAGATGGAAAGGCAACAGCGTCACAGATGTGTGAGAAGTTTCTTTTTACACCGAAGCAGCAGTGGACGCCTATAAGCAAGCTGTCAGGTGGTGAGAAGAGAAGACTTTATCTGTTAAGTGTTCTTATGAGTGCGCCAAATGTACTTATTCTCGATGAGCCTACCAACGACCTTGATATTGAGACTCTTGAGATTCTTGAGGAGTATCTTGATGGATTTGCAGGTATTGTAATCACAGTTTCACATGACAGATATTTCCTTGACAGAGTTGTTGACAGGATATTTGCGTTTGAGGCAGGGGGCCACCTTACACAGTATGAAGGCGGTTATACGGACTACAGGGATAAATGTGTTTCTTCTATATATAATGTGGTATCAAATGGAACATCTGATACATCCAAATCAAAGGCAGCAGGCCCGGTGAAGAAAGCTTATAACAGCCATGAGGATAAGATTAAGTTTACATATATGGAACAGAAGGAATATGAGACTATAGATGATGATATAGAGAAGCTTGAAACTAAAGTTTCAGAACTTGATGATGAGATTGCAAAGAACGCAACTTCTTATTCTAAGCTTGCAGAACTTACTAAGGAAAAGGAAGATGTGGAGAGGCAGCTTGAAGAAAAGATGGAGCGATGGGAATATCTTAATGATCTTGCAGAAAAAATAGAGAAACAGAAACAGCAGTAAATATTAACAAAACAAGTGACGTCATAACTGACGTCAGAACAGATTATTTGGTTGAGTAAATCATATATTCATGGTATAATGATATATGATTTACTATATCAATCATATGAGGGAGGAGAAATTATGTTTTGCCCAAATTGCGGAACAAAGAATGAAGATGAGGCACTATTCTGTGGGAACTGTGGGACACGGCTTGTGATAGATGTACCACAGGAGACACCGGTGCAGGAAAGTGTGCCAGCAGAGCCGGAGGCAACATCAGCACAGGAGAATGTGCCAGCAGAGTCGGAGGCAACACCGGTACAGGAGAGTGCACCAGCAGAGCCGGAGGCAACACCGGAACAGGAGAGTGCACCAGCAGAGCCGGAATCTGCACCGGTACAGGAAAGTGTGCCAGTTCAGCCACAGCAGACTTTTGGTCAACAGCCAGTACAGCCTGCACAGTTTACAGGTCAGACTTTTGGTCAGCAGCCTGTCAATAATAAGCCTGCCAGATTCCCTAAGGGTATAATTGCAATTGTAGCTGCGGGAGTTGCTGTAATAGCTGCCATAATTATATTTGTATGTGTGGGAAAGAATGTGACAGATTATAAGAAAACTGCCAAGCAGTATGTTAAGGCGGTTGCAGAGTGCGAATGGAATGATGCGTATAGTCTTATTAATCTGCCTGATGGGGAGTTCCTTACAAAAGAAGCATTTATTAATGTTCATGCAGATGCGACTGGTGAGAAAGTTGAAAAGATGGCAGCAGATGACATTGTCTCAACATATAGCAAGATGCCTGGTAATAAGGCTGTTAAGGTCGGATATATAACAGATTCGGGAATGCAGTATAATGATGTGTATCTAACAGTAGCCAATAAGCACTATATGCTTTTCTTTAAGAAGTATAAAGTCAGCGCTGAGAATCTTGTAGTAAAGGATGTTACAATAAAGGTTCCAAAGGGACTTACATTATATATTAATGATGTTATTGTCGGTGATGGATATAAGTCGGATGCATCTAAGAATGGAAACGGTTCTTCTGATGAATATGTTATACCATATCTGTTCAATGGAAAGAATAATATTAAGGTAACTGGAGAATTTATAGAGGACTACACAACACAGCTTTATGCAGCACATGATGAAGATACATTTACTGTTGGAACATACAATGCGAAATATGTTAATTCGAAGCTTGAAGAACTTAAGACACAGGCAAGAACAGATGTGGATGCAATAATTAACGCTGTACAGGCAAAGAAAGATTATTCAGCTATAGCCGACAGGGTGTGTAAAGAAGAAAAGAAGAACATAGAGTCAGCTTATAAGAATATTTACGACAGCTACAATGACAAATACAAAACTGTATCCGATTTGAAGATTTCCAAATTCACAGCTTCTATCGCGGATACATCTTTCAGAGTGGATTCAGATGATGGATGCCCGGTGATTAAAGTTTCAATTAAACTAGGATATACATACAAGATACAGTACTCAGGAAGTGATAAAGCTAACGACAAGAATAATAACAATAATTCAGCTTACATATATTATAAATATGAAGATGGTAAGTGGAAGATTAATTCTATGTATCTTGGATTTGGATTTTATTAAAATACTGTTTTGACCGGGACTTATGTTCCGGTCAAATTTGTTCTGCATTGTACTAAAAAAAATACAATTTTTTCTGTTGATTTTATATAGAGAGTAGTGTATATTAATACTTGCTGTGACATTGATAGCTGTGAAGCGTGAGGTTGCTGCTTTAATAAAGCAGGTTTTCCGTGGAGCGAATGTCAATGCTGGAGATAATCTCCGGCGAAGAAACTGGCGACAAGTCACTGTACCAAAATCATCTGCAATCCGCAGAAATGACGCGCGTGGGTCGAATTATGAATGAGACTATATGATACGCGTGGGAGTGTGTACAGTCACCGCTTGTCGTACTTAAACAATAAAGTGCGAAGGAGGCGACTTTTTTTATGGCAAATCAGGTAATCAGAATTACTCTGAAGGCTTACGATCATCAGTTGATTGATCAGTCAGCTAAGAAAATCATCGAAACTGCTAAGAAGACAGGAGCACAGGTGAGTGGTCCGGTACCTCTTCCAACAAAGAAGGAAGTTGTTACTATTCTTAGAGCTGTTCACAAGTACAAGGATTCAAGAGAGCAGTTCGAGCAGAGAACTCATAAGAGACTTATCGATGTATTATCACCATCTCAGAAGACTGTAGATGCATTATCTAAGTTAGAGATGCCAGCTGGTGTATTCATCAACCTTAAGGTAATGAACTAATCATTATCTGGAATTTTTCATTATTAAAGCAATAATCCTAAGGGTTTAATATAGAAGTAACAAGCAGTGGTGCGGGTTCCACTTATATTAGCTGTTCTAGGATGACAGGATGCGCTGTGTATCACACATCATCTTGTCCGCTGTAGATTAAACAGGAGGAAAATCAATGAAGAAGGCAATTTTAGCTACAAAAGTCGGAATGACTCAAATCTTCAACGAAGACGGTGTTTTAACACCTGTAACTGTTCTTCAGGCTGGTCCTTGTGTTGTTACACAAGTTAAGACAGTAGAAAACGACGGTTACGATGCAGTTCAGGTTGGTTTTGCTGACATTAGAGAAAAGTTAGTAAACAAGCCTGTTAAAGGACATTTTGATAAGGCAGAGGTTCCTTACAAGAGATTCTTAAGAGAGTTCAAGTTTGAGAATGCTTCAGAGTACTCTGTAAAGGACGAAATCAAGGCTGATATCTTCGCTGCAGGCGATAAGGTTGATGCAACTGCTATTTCAAAGGGTAAAGGTTTCCAGGGCGCAATCAAGAGATTAGGCCAGTCAAGAGGACCTATGGCTCATGGTTCTAAGTTCCACAGACATCAGGGTTCAAACGGATCAGCAACAACACCTGGTAGAGTATTCAAGGGAAAAGGAATGCCTGGACATATGGGTTCTAAGAGAATCACAATCCAGAATCTTGAAGTAGTAAGAGTTGATGTTGAAAACAACGTAATCTTAGTTAAGGGTGCAGTACCTGGACCTAAGAAATCATTAGTAACACTGAAAGAAACAGTAAAAGCTGCTAAGTAGTTTTTGCTAAGGAAGGAGGACCACACAGATGGCAAACGTATCTGTTTACAATATTGAAGGCAAAGAAGTTGGTTCAATCGAATTAAATGATGCTGTATTTGGTGTAGAAGTTAACGAACATCTCGTACACATGGCAGTAGTTAACCAGCTTGCAAATAATCGTCAGGGAACACAGAGCGCAAAGACACGTTCAGAAGTTTCTGGTGGCGGAAGAAAACCTTGGAGACAGAAAGGAACTGGTCATGCAAGACAGGGTTCTACAAGATCTCCACAGTGGACAGGCGGTGGTGTTGTATTTGCACCAAAGCCAAGAGATTATTCATTCAAGATGAATAAGAAGGAAAAGAGAATTGCTCTTCTTTCTGCATTATCATCAAAGGTTGCTGACAACAAGATCGTAGTTCTTGATGCATTTAACCTTGATGAAGTTAAGACAAAGAAGTTCGCAGAAGTTATGAGCAACTTAAAGGTTGATAAGGCTTTAGTAGTTATTGAAGGTGAGAACAAGAACGTAGTTCTTTCAGGAAGAAACATTCCTACAGTTAAGGTTTCAGCTACTAACGAAATCAACACATACGATGTATTAAAGTATGAAACATTAGTAGTTACTAAGGCTGCTGTTGAAAAATTAGAGGAGGTGTATGCATAATGGCAAACGTACAGTATTATGATGTAATCCTCAAGCCTGTAATCACAGAGAAGTCTATGGCTGATATGGCAGATAAGAAGTATACATTCTTAGTTCATACAGATGCTAACAAGACAATGATTAAGGATGCTGTTGAGAAGATGTTCGAAGGAACTAAGGTTGCTTCAGTTAACACAATGAATCTTGATGGCAAGAAGAAGAGAAGAGGCAGAACAGCTGGTACAACTTCTAAGACTAAGAAGGCAATTGTACAGTTAACAGCTGACAGCAAGGAAATCGAAATCTTTGAAGGCCTTTAATTAGTAGCTTTAAAGTGTAGAAAACAATATTACACAGACTCGAAAGGAGAGAAATAATGGGAATTAAGACATATAACCCATATACACCTTCCAGAAGAAATATGACTGGATCTGATTTCTCAGAGATTACAAAGAGTACTCCAGAGAAGTCATTACTTGCTAAGAAGAGCAAGAATGCTGGTCGTAACAACCAGGGTAAGATTACTGTAAGACACCACGGTGGTGGAAACAGACAGAAGTATAGAATGATTGATTTCAAGAGAAACAAGGAAGGCGTTCCAGCACAGGTTATCGGAATTGAGTACGATCCAAACAGAACAGCTAACATCGCTCTTATCTGCTACGCAGATGGTGAGAAAGCATATATCCTTGCTCCTCAGGGATTAACAGATGGCATGACAGTACAGAATGGTGCTGGTGCAGAAGTCAGAGTAGGTAACTGCTTACCACTTTCAGAGATTCCAGTTGGTACTCAGGTACACAACATTGAATTATATCCAGGTAAGGGTGGACAGCTTGTTCGTTCTGCTGGAAACTCAGCTCAGCTTATGGCTAAGGAAGGCAAGTATGCAACACTTAGATTACCATCAGGCGAGATGAGAATGGTTCCAATTATCTGCCGCGCAACAATCGGTGTTGTAGGTAATGGAGATCACAACCTTATTAATCTTGGTAAGGCTGGACGTAAGAGACATATGGGTATCAGACCTACAGTTCGTGGTTCTGTTATGAACCCTAATGACCATCCACATGGTGGTGGTGAAGGTAGAGCACCAGTTGGTCGTCCAAGCCCAATGACACCTTGGGGCAAGCCAGCTATGGGTCTTAAGACTCGTAAGGCTAAGAAGGCTTCAAACAAGCTTATCGTAAGAAGAAGAAACGGAAAGGCTATTAAGTAATTAGCCTACAATCGTAACTATTATTATTCACGAAGATTATAAGGAGGTTTCAACCTATGGCTCGATCACTTAAAAAGGGAGCATTTGCAGACGAAAGCTTACTTAAGAAAGTTGATGCTTTAAATGCTGCAAACGACAAACAGGTTATTAAGACTTGGTCTCGTCGTTCAACAATTTATCCTCAGTTTGTAGGTCATACAATCGCTGTTCATGATGGTAGAAAGCATGTGCCTGTATATGTTACAGAGGATATGGTTGGTCATAAGCTCGGTGAGTTCGTTGCAACAAGAACTTACAGAGGACACGGCAAAGACGAAAAGAAGAGTAGATAATTTGAATTTTTGAAAGGAGGTTTAATCCATGGCTAACGGACATAGATCCCAGATTAAACGTGAAAGAAACGCTGTTAAGGATACAAGACCAAGCGCAAAGTTATCTTACGCTAGAGTATCTGTTCAGAAGGCTTGTTTCGTATTAGATGCTATCAGAGGCAAGAGCCTTGATGAAGCACTTGCAATTGTTATGTACAATCCAAGATATGCATCATCTATTATAGAGAAGTTATTAAAGTCAGCAGCAGCTAATGCTGAGAACAATAACGGTATGGACCCAAGTAAGTTATATGTAGAAGAATGCTACGCTAACAAGGGACCAACAATGAAGAGAGTACATCCAAGAGCACAGGGTAGAGCTTACAGAATCGAAAAGAGAATGAGCCATATCACTGTTGTTTTAAATGAAAGATAATTATTTTCTAAGAGATAGAAAGGAGTCTTTATGGGACAGAAAGTTAATCCTCATGGTTTAAGAGTCGGCGTAATCAAAGACTGGGATGCAAAGTGGTATGCAGAAGACGATTTCGCTGATAACCTTGTAGAAGATTATAACATTAGAAAATTCCTCAAGAATAAGTTATATGCTGCAGGAATTTCAAAGATTGAAACAGAGAGAGCTTCAGACAGATTAAAGATCGTTATTCATACAGCTAAGCCTGGTATCGTAATTGGTAAGGGCGGTGCTGAAATCGAGAACTTAAAGAAGCAGGTAGAGAAGTTAACATCTGCTAAGAAGTTAAGCATTGATATCAAGGAAGTTAAGAGACCAGATAAGGATGCTCAGCTTGTTGCAGAGAACATCGCTCAGCAGTTAGAGAACCGTATCTCTTTCAGAAGAGCTATGAAGTCTTGCATGGGCAGAACAATGAAGCAGGGAGCTAAGGGTATCAAGACATCTTGCTCAGGACGTCTCGGTGGAGCTGATATGGCTCGTACAGAGTTCTATAGCGAGGGTACAATTCCTCTTCAGACACTTCGTGCAGATATCGACTATGGATTTGCAGAAGCAGATACAACTTATGGCAAGGTTGGTGTTAAGGTTTGGATCTACGAAGGTGAGGTTCTTCCTACAAAGAATAATGCCAACGCTAACGTAGAAAAGGAAGGGAGCGATAAGTAATGTTACTACCTAAGAGAGTTAAACATCGTAGACAGTTCCGTGGTTCTATGGCTGGTAAGGCTACAAGAGGCAATAAGATCACTAATGGTGAATTCGGTATTGTTGCAACAGAACCTTGTTGGATCAAATCAAATCAGATAGAAGCTGCCCGTGTCGCTATGACAAGATATATTAAGCGTGGTGGTAAAGTATTTATAAAGATTTTCCCAGATAAGCCGGTAACAGGTAAGCCTATCGGTGTTCGTATGGGTAAAGGTAAAGGTAACTTGGAGTGCTGGGTAGCAGTAGTTAAACCTGGACGTGTAATGTTCGAGATTTCAGGCGTTGCTGAAGAAACAGCAAGAGAAGCTTTACGTCTCGCAACACATAAGCTTCCTTGCAAGTGCAAGATTGTTTCACGTGCAGACTTAGAAGGCGGTGATAACAGTGAAAATTAATAAGTATGTAGAAGATTTAAAGGCAAAATCAGCTGCAGAGTTAAATGAAGAATTAGTAGCTGCTAAGAAGGAACTTTTCAATTTAAGATTCCAGAACGCAACAAATCAGCTGGACAACACAAGCAGAATTAAGGAAGTTCGTAAGAACATCGCTAGAATCCAGACTGTAATTGCACAGAAGAATGCTTAATTAAGGCATGTAGACTTAGATATCCTAAGAAAGGAGAATAACTGTGGAAGAGAGAAATTTAAGAAAAACTCGTACAGGTAAGGTTATAAGCAATAAGATGGATAAGACAATCGTTGTTGCAGTACAGGACAACGTTAAGCATCCACTTTACAATAAGATCGTTAAAAGAACTTACAAGTTAAAGGCACACGATGAGAACAATGAATGTTTAATCGGAGATGTTGTTAAGGTAATGGAGACTAGACCTTTATCTAAGGATAAGAGATGGAGATTAGTTGAGATTATCAGTAGAGCAAAATAATAAGAATTTATTTGTGATATTACTGAAAGGAGTAGTATTATGGTACAACAGGAAACCAGACTTAAGGTTGCTGATAATACTGGTGCTAAGGAAATTCTTTGTATCAGAGTTATGGGCGGATCTACAAGAAGATATGCAAATATCGGTGATGTAATTGTCGCTACTGTTAAAGAAGCAACACCAGGCGGCGTTGTTAAAAAGGGTGACGTTGTTAAGGCCGTTGTCGTACGTTCAGTAAAGGGCGCACGTCGTAAGGACGGTTCATATATTAAATTTGATGAGAATGCTGCTGTTATAATTAAAGATGATCAGACTCCTAAGGGAACTCGTATCTTTGGTCCAGTAGCCAGAGAGTTAAGAGATAAGAAGTTCATGAAAATCGTATCTCTTGCTCCAGAAGTATTATAGGAGGTACCACAATGTCAGCTGTTAGAATTAAAAAGGGTGATACTGTTAAGGTTATCGCAGGAAAAGACAAAGGCAAAGAGGGCAAGGTATTGTCTGTAAATGCTAAGAATCATACAGCATTAGTTGAGGGTGTTAACATGGTTACAAAGCATGCTAAGCCAAGCGCAGCTAATCAGCAGGGTGGAATTCTCCACCAGGAAGCACCAATCGATATCTCAAATATCGCTTACTCATTAAAGGGTAAGGAAACAAAGATTGGTTATGACTTCAAGGACGGTAAGAAAGTTCGTGTTGCTAAGGCAACTGGCGAAGTTATCGATTAATAAAGGAAGGAGGCAATAATTTTGAGTAGACTTAGAGAATTATACGATAATGAAATTACTAAGAAGATGACTGAGAAATTCGGTTATAAGAACCCAATGATGGTTCCAAAGATCGACAAAATCGTAATTAACATGGGCGTTGGCGAAGCTAAGGAAAATTCAAAGCTTCTTGACATAGCTGTTAAAGAAATGGAAACAATTGCTGGTCAGAAGGCAGTTCTTACAAGAGCTAAGAATTCAATTGCTAACTTCAAGTTAAGAGAGGGTCAGGCAATTGGTTGTAAGGTTACATTAAGAGGAGAGAAGATGTATGAATTCCTTGACAGATTAGTAAACCTTGCATTACCACGTGTACGTGACTTCCGTGGCGTTAGCGCTGATTCATTCGATGGAAGAGGTAACTATGCTTTAGGTATCAAAGAGCAGATTATCTTCCCAGAAATCGAATATGACAAGATTGATAAGGTTAGAGGTATGGATGTAATCATTACAACTACAGCTAAGACTGATGAGGAAGCTCGTGAGTTATTAAGATTATTCAACATGCCATTTAAGAAATAATTAAGGAGGGAAATTCAATGGCTAAGACTTCTATGAAGGTTAAGCAGCAGAGAGCACCTAAGTTCTCTACAAGAGCGTATACACGTTGTACAATATGTGGTCGTCCACATTCTGTTTTAAGAAAATACGGAATCTGCAGAATTTGCTTCCGTGAATTAGCTTACAAGGGACAGATTCCTGGAGTTAAGAAAGCATCTTGGTAAAATCAATTAACGTAGTCCTGGTAACAGGAAACCAGTTAAAATAAGGAGGAAAATTTCAATGACAGATCCAATTGCAGATATGCTTACAAGAATTCGTAATGCAAATACAGCAAAGCACGACACAGTTGATGTTCCATCATCTAAGATGAAGCTTGCAATCGCTAAGATTCTTTTAGACGAGGGTTATATTAAGTCTTATGAGCTCGTTGAGAACGGTAAGTTCAACGATATCCGTATTACATTAAAGTACGGTGCTTCTAAGAATGAGAAGATCATTTCAGGTCTTCAGAGAATCTCTAAGCCAGGTCTTAGAGTATATGCAAACAAGGAAGAACTTCCAAAGGTTCTCGGTGGTCTTGGTGTAGCTATTATATCTACAAACAAGGGCGTTATCACTGACAAGGAAGCTAGAAAGCTCGGCGTTGGTGGAGAAGTTCTTTGCTTCGTTTGGTAATTATTGAACACTTACACACAGGGAAACGGGAATCCTATCCCATCGTAGTTCAGCGTATATGAATGTTTCCCTCATTATAATTAGGAGGTGCACGGCATGTCACGTATAGGAAGAATGCCTATCGCTATCCCAGCAGGAGTTACTGTTGAGATTGCAGAAAATAATAAAGTGACTGTAAAGGGTCCAAAGGGAACTCTTGAGAGAGTTTTACCAGCAGAGATGGACATTAAGCAGGAAGGTTCTGAAATCGTTGTTTCAAGACCAAATGACTTAAAGAAGATGAAGTCATTACATGGACTTACAAGAACACTTATTCATAACATGATTATTGGTGTTACAGAAGGCTATGAGAAGAAGCTTGAAGTTAACGGTGTTGGTTATAGAGCACAGAAGCAGGGTAAGAAGTTAGTTCTTTCATTAGGCTACTCTCATCCAGTTGAGATGGAAGATCCAGAAGGAATTGAAACAGTTCTTGATGGAACAAACATCATCATTGTTAAAGGTATCAGTAAAGAAGCAGTTGGCCAGTACGCAGCTGAAATCAGAGCAAAGAGAGCTCCAGAGCCATATAAGGGCAAGGGTATCAAGTATGCTGATGAAGTTATCAGACGTAAAGTTGGTAAGACTGGTAAGAAATAATTAAAGGAGAAAACATAATGGTTAGTAAGAAATCAAGAACAGTAGTTCGCGAACAGAAGCATAGAAGATTACGTAATCGTTTCAGTGGTACTGCAGAAAGACCACGTTTAGCTGTGTTCAGAAGCAATAATCATATGTATGCTCAGATTATTGACGACACAGTTGGAAAGACACTTGTATCAGCATCAACTCTTGATAAGGAAGTTAAGGCAGAGCTTGAGAAGACAAATAATGTTGAAGCAGCAGCTGCTGTTGGTACAGTCGTAGCAAAGAGAGCATTAGAAAAGGGAATCAAGACTGTTGTTTATGACAGAGGCGGTTTCATTTATGCAGGTAAAATTAAGGCATTAGCAGAGGCAGCTCGTGAAGCTGGCCTTGAATTCTAAGCGGAAGGGAGATTACAGTATGAAACGTACAATAATTGATGCTAGTCAGTTAGAATTAAATGATAATGTAGTATCAATCAAGCGTGTAACAAAGGTTGTAAAGGGCGGACGTAACATGCGTTTTGCAGCATTAGTAGTTGTTGGTGACGGCAACGGACACGTAGGTGCAGGTGTTGGTAAGGCAGCTGAAATTCCAGAAGCTATCCGCAAGGGAAAAGAAGATGCTATCAAACATTTAGTAGAAGTTCCAATCGATGAGAACGGTTCAGTTCCACATGATTTTCTTGGAAAGTTCGGAGGAGCTACAGTATTATTAAAGAGAGCTCCAGAAGGTACTGGTATCATCGCTGGTGGTCCAGCACGTTCAATCCTTGAGCTTGCAGGTATCAAGAATATCCGTACAAAGTCACTTGGATCAAACAACAAGCAGAATGTTGTATTAGCAACAATCGAAGGACTTAAGTCTATGAAGACTCCAGAAGAAGTTGCAAGACTTCGTGGAAAGTCAGTTAGCGAGATCCTTGGTTAATTAAATTGTGATTCCTGCTAAGCAGGAGATGGAGGTTAAAATGGCTGAGAAGTTAAGAATAACTTTAGTTAAGTCTCCAATCGGCGCTGTTCCTAAGCATAGAAAAACTGTTGAAGCTATGGGTCTTACAAAGATGCATAAGACAGTTGAACTTCCAGATAATGCTGCTACAAGAGGACAGATTCAGCAGATTGGTTATATGTTAAAGGTAGAAGAAATCTAATTACAGATAAGGAGGTGCAATGATGGATTTATCTAATTTGAGACCTGCAGAAGGTTCAGTATTAAGCGATAATTTCAGAAGAGGTCGTGGACATGGCTCAGGTAACGGCAAGACAGCTGGTAAGGGTCATAAAGGACAGAAAGCTCGTTCAGGAGCACCAAGACCAGGTTTTGAAGGTGGCCAGATGCCATTATATAGAAGAATTCCTAAGAGAGGATTCACTAACAGAAACCGTAAGGAATTCGTTGCTATTAATGTTAATGTATTAGATCGTTTTGATAACGGTGCAGAGGTTACTGTTGATACATTAATCGAGTCAGGAATCGTTAAAGATCCTAAGGACGGAATCAAGATTCTTGCAAACGGCGAGCTTACAAAGAAGCTTACTGTTAAGGCTAACGCATTCAGTGCTGCAGCTAAGGAGAAGATCGAGGCTCTCGGCGGAACCTGCGAGGTGATCTAATATGTTTAAAACACTTGTAGGCGCTTTTAAGAACAAAGATATAAGAAAAAAGATAATATATACATTATTAATTCTTGTTGTTGTCAGAGTTGGAAGTTTACTTCCAATCCCTGGTGTAGACACCAATTATTTTAGTAGCTTACTTAGTGGAATTAATACTGGTGATTTAAGTTATCTCAGTGCTTTTACAGGAGGTTCATTCGAAAGAATGTCCCTCTTTGCGCTGAGCATAACACCATATATCACATCTTCAATCATTATGCAGCTTCTCACAATTGCAATTCCTAAATTAGAGGAAATGCAGAAAGAGGGAGAAGATGGTAGAAAGAAGATTGCATCGATTACAAGATACGTAACAATTGGTCTTTCTTTAATAGAAAGTATCGCTATGGCGGTTGGATTTGGTAGATCAGGTCTTATCAAAGATTCAGCACAGCTTAGCACATTGCATTATGTAGTATGTATAATCGTAGTTATAGCTGCACTTACAGCTGGTTCAGCAGTATTAATGTGGCTTGGTGAGCGAATCACTGAAAAGGGTGTTGGAAATGGTATTTCAATTGTACTTTTAATTAATATCATATCAGGTATGCCTAGTGATTTTGCTACATTATATAGCACATTTGTTGCACCAAAGACACCTGCAAAGGGTGTTTTAGCAGCAGTAATAATATTAGCAATTCTTATTGTTATGGTAGTTCTTGTATGCTTCCTTCAGGATGGAGAGAGAAGAATTCCTGTTCAGTACTCTCAGAAGGTCAGCGGTAGAAGAACAGTTGGCGGACAGTCAACAAACATTCCATTAAAGGTTAATACTGCAGGTGTTATGCCAATTATTTTCGCATCATCACTTATGCAGTTCCCAGTTATAATCGCCCAGTTATTTGGTAAATCATATGAGTGGACCAGATATCTCAGCTCATCATACTGGTGCAGAGTTGAAGCTCCAAAGTATTCAATTGGTTTATTAGTATACATAGTACTGCTTATAATATTCGCATACTTCTATACATCCATAACATTTAACCCAATTGAGGTAGCTGATAACTTAAAGAAGGCTGGTGGAGTTATCCCAGGAATAACACCTGGTAAGTCTACAAGCGAATATCTTAACAAAATACTTAATTATATCGTATTTATTGGAGCTGTCGGACTTTTAATAATTGCCCTCATTCCAATAATGTGTACAGGATTCTTTAATGCTTCTGTTTCATTCGGTGGAACATCAATTATCATTATTGTTGGTGTTGTACTTGAGACATTAAAGCAGATTGAGTCTCAGATGTGCAATCGTTACTATAAGGGATTCCTCAGTGAGTAATTCTTTATATCACGGATGATATTAGTATAAAATATTGACTTGCCCGGTTTATGCCGGGTAAGTCCTTTGTGTATTATGATTTATTACGAATATTTATGATTTTGGAATGGAGAAAATATTATGAAGATAATTATGTTAGGTGCTCCAGGAGCAGGTAAAGGTACACAGGCTAAGAAGATAGCAGCAAAATATGCTATACCACATATCTCTACAGGAGATATTTTCAGAGCTAATATTAAGAACAATACAGAGCTTGGACAGAAGGCAAAGACATACATGGATAAGGGAGAGCTCGTACCTGATGAATTAGTAGTAGATCTTATCATGGACAGATTCAAGGAAGCAGATTGTGCTAACGGATATGTACTTGATGGATTCCCAAGAACAATTCCTCAGGCAGAGGCACTTGATAAGGCTCTTAGTGCTAATGGAGAGTCAGTTGACTATGCAATCAATGTCGAAGTTCCTGATGAAAATATAATAAACAGAATGTCTGGAAGAAGAGCATGTGTAGGTTGTGGAGCAACATACCATATCCAGTTCAATCCAACAAAGGTTGAAGGAATATGTGATGCATGTGGCGAGAAGCTTATCTTAAGAGATGACGATAAGCCAGAGACAGTAAAGAACAGACTTTCAGTATATCATGAGCAGACACAGCCATTGATTGAATACTATTCAGGAAAGGGTGTACTTAAGGAAGTTGATGGTACACAGCCTATGGATGATGTATTTGCTGCAATAGTTAAGATCTTAGGTTAATCATCTATGAGTGATATAAAGGGATATTTTGCAAGTTCTAAAGCAGGCCATGACAAAGGTACTGTGTATATGATTCTCGAATCTGATGATGTATATGTTTATCTGTCGGACGGTAAATTAAGACCGACAGATAAACTTAAAAAGAAAAAGCTGAAACATGTTCAGCTCATAAAACAAAAAGATAGTGATCTTGCAGAAAAGATAGAGAAAAACCTGTTTATAAGTAATGAAGAAATAAAATATGCGATTAAGCAGATTAAAACCAGTGCCAAATAATAGGAGGTAAACTTATATGTCAAAGGCAGATGTAATTGAAATTGAAGGAAAGGTAGTTGAGAAATTACCTAATGCATTTTTTAAAGTAGAACTTGAGAATGGACATCAGATACTTGCTACAATCAGTGGTAAGTTAAGAATGAACTTCATCAGAATTCTTCCTGGTGATAAGGTAACAATTGAGTTATCACCATACGATTTAACAAAGGGAAGAATCATTTGGAGAGATAAATAAAAACAATAGGAATATATGTACAAAATATTCTTTATAAATTTTGTAAAATTTTCCTTGCGTTGATAGAAAAGGTTGTGCTATAATAGCAACCGAACTTGTCTGAAAGGAGGCTTTTGCAGTGAAGGTTAGATCATCAGTTAAACCAATTTGTGAAAAATGCAAAGTCATTAAAAGAAAGGGCAGCATCAGAATTATCTGTGAAAACCCTAAGCACAAGCAGAGACAGGGCTAATTACCCTGAAGCAGAGAAGTAGAAGTACTTCTCATATTTCTGCGTTATAGTATCAATGTCACTAGTTGGTATTATAACTAATTCTGTCTTTAATATAATGGACAGAGAACAGTTTTGCGGCTGCAGCGATGACACATCCGGATAAGTTGACGGTGTTCATTGCTATCAAATATAGTAGACTGAAGGTGACGCACACATTTCAGGCGTTCAAAGCGGGGGATAGAGCTTAGAACGAGCTGCGTAGGAATCGGACTACATTTTTCTATCTTTATTATTAATATTAATTTAATTGATCAAACGGAGGTTAAAGAACACATGGCTCGTATTTCAGGTGTAGACTTACCAAGAGAAAAGCGTATTGAAATAGGACTTACTTATGTTTACGGTATTGGCCGAGTAAGAGCATCTAAGATTCTTGAAGAGGCTGGCGTTAATCCAGATACACGTGTTAAGGATCTTACAGATGAAGAAGTTGCAAAGATTGCTAAGGTTATCGATGCTGATCCAGAACATTTAGTAGAAGGTGACTTAAGAAGAGAAGTTGCCATGAACATTAAGAGATTAAAGGAAATCGGATGCTACAGAGGAATCCGTCATAGAAAGGGACTTCCATGCAGAGGCCAGAAGACAAAGACTAATGCAAGAACATGTAAGGGTCCTAAGAAGACTGTAGCTAATAAGAAGAAATAATTGAATTGTTAAACTCACAGGAGGTTAGTTATCATGGCTCAGAAAGTTACAAAAAAAGTGACAAAGAAGCGTGTTAAGAAGAACGTTGAAAGAGGACAGGCACATATTCAGTCATCTTTCAATAATACAATAGTTACATTAACAGATGCAGAAGGAAATGCTTTATCATGGGCATCTGCAGGTGGACTCGGATTCAGAGGATCTAAGAAGTCTACTCCTTATGCAGCACAGATGGCAGCTGAGACAGCAACAAAGGCTGCATTAATCCATGGATTAAAGTCTGTAGACGTTATGGTTAAGGGACCAGGTTCAGGTAGAGAAGCAGCTATCAGAGCACTTTCAGCAGCTGGTCTTGAAGTTACAAGTATCAAGGATGTTACTCCAGTTCCACATAATGGATGCCGTCCACCAAAGCGTAGAAGAGTTTAATTTAGGGAGGTAAGATTACAATGGCAGTTAATAGAACACCTGTCCTCAAGAGATGTAGATCTCTTGAAATGGATCCTGTATATTTAGGAATAGATAAGAAATCTAGAAGAAAGGCAAAGAACGCTGGTAGAAAGGTTAGCGAGTATGGAATGCAGCTTCGTGAGAAGCAGAAGGCTAAGTTCATCTACGGTGTATTAGAGAAGCCTTTCAGAAATTACTATAAGAAGGCTGAGAGACAGAAGGGTATGACTGGTGAGAACCTTATGATTATGCTCGAGCTCAGACTTGACAATGTTCTTTTCAGATTAGGATTCGCTAGAACAAGAAAAGAAGCAAGACAGATCGTTGATCACAAGCATGTATTAGTTAATGGTAAGTGCGTAAACATTCCTTCATACCTTGTAAAGGCTGGAGATGTTATCGAAATCAGAGAGAAGTCTAAGTCATCAGCAAGATACAAGGAAATCCTTGAGTCTACTAACGGAAGACTTGTTCCAGAGTGGTTAGAGGCAGATGCAGACGCTCTTAAGGGATCAGTTAAGTCAATCCCTACAAGAGAAGTTATTGACGTTCCTGTAAACGAGATGCTTATCGTCGAGTTATATTCTAAGTAATCCGTATCGGAAATATAGAATAAAACTTATAAAACCCATAAAAAGGAGGGACTATACATGGTTGATGCAGATTTTAATTTCAAGATGCCAAAGATTGAGATGACAGAAAAATCAGAAGATGGCAAGTATGGAAAATTTGTTGTTGAGCCACTCGAAAGAGGATATGGTTTAACATTAGGTAATTCTTTAAGAAGAATTATGCTCTCTTCATTAGTTGGTACAGCTGTAAGCAGTATCAAGATTGAAGGTGTACTTCATGAATTCAGCTCAATTCCAGGTGTTAAGGAAGATGTTACTGAGATCGTCATGAACATCAAGCAGTTATCAATCAAGAACAACGGAAATTCTGTTGAGCCTAAAGAAGCACATATTGACTTCGTAGGCGAAGGTGTAGTTAGAGCATCAGATATTCAGGTTGATCCTGATATTGAAATAATCAATCCGGATCTTGTTATTGCACATCTTAATGGTGCAGACAGCAAGCTCACAATGGAACTTACAATCACTAATGGTCGTGGTTATGTAAGCTCTGAGAAGAATAAGAGAGATGATCAGCCAGCAGGCGTTATCGCTATTGATTCAATTTACACACCAGTAGAGAGAGTTAATATGGCAGTTCAGAATACTCGTGTAGGTCAGGATACAGATTTTGATAAGCTTACACTTGATATTTTCACTAATGGAACAATAGAACCAGATGAGGCTTTAAGTCTCGCAGCTAAGGTTTTAAGTGAACATTTAAAGGGATTCATCAATCTTTCAGAGAACGCTCAGAAAGTGGAAATCATGGTTGAGCAGGAAGAGGATGAGACTACTAAGGTCCTTTCAATGAGCATTGAAGATCTTGAATTATCTGTTCGTTCATCTAATTGTCTTAGAAGAGCTGGTATCAACACAGTTGAAGAGCTTTGCAACAAGACATCAGATGATATGATGAAGGTAAGAAACTTAGGTAAGAAGTCTTTAGATGAAGTTCTCCTTAAGCTTAAGGAAATGGGCTTACATCTTAGACCTAACGAAGATTAATTTGTAGATACGGCGGCTATACAGTAAGTCCATAAGCGCATGTGTAGCTGTTACAAATGGAGGTAAATCATGGCAAAATATAGAAAGCTCGGCAGAACATCTAGCCAGAGAAAGGCTTTATTAAGAAGTCAGGTAACAGCATTAATCGAGAATGGCAAGATTGTTACTACAGAGGCAAGAGCCAAGGAAGTAAAGAAGATGGCTGAAAAGCTCATCACACTTGCAGTTAAAGAGAAAGATAACTTCGAGACAGTTAAGGTTTCAGCAAAGGTTCCTAAGAAGGATGCTGAAGGCAAGAGAGTTAAGGAAGTTGTTGATGGCAAGAAGGTTACTGTATATGAGACAGTAGAGAAGGAAATCAAGAAGGATCTTCCTTCAAGACTTCATGCTAGAAAGCAGATGGATAAGGTTCTTTACACAGTTACAGAAGTTCCTACAGCAGCTGCTGGAAAGAAGAAGAATACTAAGACTGTTGATCTTACAAACAAGTTATTTGATGAGATCGCACCTAAGTATGCTGGTCGTCAGGGCGGTTATACAAGAATCGTTAAGATCGGTTTAAGAAAAGGTGATGCAGCAATGGAAGTTCTTCTTGAATTAGTTTAATTTCAATTGCAATTTAAGCGGGTAAGGAAACTTATCCGCTTTTTTTGGAATCTGCGGTAAGACTTAAAAGGGCAGGAGGTCATATGGGAATAGTTAAAGCAAAAAACCTCACATTTGAATATATAAGACGAGATGAAGATGGTAATGTTGAGGGAATAACTAAAGCTGTTGATAATGTGAGTATTGACATTAAGCAGGGCGATTTTGTTGCCGTGTTAGGTCATAACGGCTCTGGTAAATCAACATTTGCAAAACATCTGAATGCGCTCGTTATGCCGACAGAGGGAACTGTGTGGGTTGATGGTATGGACACAAGGGAAGAGGAGAATACTTTAAAGGTAAGACAGACTGCCGGAATGGTATTTCAGAACCCTGATAACCAGATAGTTGGAACTCTTGTTGATGAAGAGGTTGGATTCGGACCAGAGAATATTGGTGTTCCAACGGAAGAAATATGGGAACGAGTTGAAAAAAGCCTGAAAGCAGTAGGAATGTATGCTTTCAGAAACCAGTCGCCAAACAAGCTATCTGGAGGACAGAAGCAGAGGGTAGCGATTGCGGGAATTGTAGCAATGAAGCCAAAATGTATTGTATTAGATGAACCAACGGCAATGCTTGATCCATTGGGACGAAAGGATGTACTTAATGTGCTTCATGAATTGAACAGGCAGGAAAATGTAACGGTTATACTTATCACTCATTATATGGAAGAAGTAATTGATATAGACAAGCTTTATGTAATGGATGATGGAAAGCTGGTAATGTCAGGAACACCAAGAGAAATATTCTCACAGGTAGAGAAATTAAAGAAATTGAGACTTGATGTGCCGCATGTTACAGAATTAGCCTATGAACTTCAGAAGGAAGGAGTTCCATTAAAGAATGGAATATTGACTTCAGAAGAATTTACAGAGGAACTCATTAGAGTTAGAAATGAGGGTTTCAATGTCAATAATAGTAGATAATATCAGCTATATTTATGAAAAAGGCACTGGCTTTGAGAGGCAGGCTTTGAAAAATGTGAGCTGTGCAATAGAAGATGGTGAATTTATCGGACTTATTGGTCATACAGGTTCGGGTAAATCCACATTTATACAGCATCTTAATGGACTTGTTAAACCGACTGAAGGCCATATATATTACAATGGCAGAGATATATATGAGCAGGGCTTTAATATGAAAGAATTAAGAAGCAGGGTAGGACTGGTTTTTCAGTATCCTGAACACCAGCTTTTTGAGACTGAGATATTCAAAGATGTATGTTTTGGTCCTAAGAACCTTGGCCTTTCACAAAAGGAGGTTGAAATCAGAGCATTTGAGTCGTTAAGACTGGTTGGAATAGATGATAATATGTTTTATCAGTCGCCATTTGATTTGTCAGGTGGACAGAAGAGAAGGGTTGCCATTGCAGGTGTACTTGCGATGAAACCAGATGTTCTTATTCTGGATGAACCAACGGCTGGCCTTGACCCTAAGGGAAGAGATGATATTCTTAATTGTCTTAAGTATTTAAGGGAAGAGACAGGAATGACTATTATTCTTGTGTCACACAGCATGGATGATGTTGCTAACTATGTGAGCAGAATTATGGTAATGAATGATGGTGTGCTGACATATGATGACACTCCAAGAAATGTATTCAGGCATTATAAGGAGCTGGAGGCAATAGGACTAGCAGCACCACAGGTAACTTATTTGATGAATGATTTAAAACAGGCAGGCTTTGATGTTAATACAGATGCTATCACAATTAATGAAGCGAAGGAAAGCATTCTGGCTGCCTTAAGATAAAGGAAGTAATATGATTCGAGATATAACAATAGGACAGTATTATCAGGCAGATTCGGTAATACACAGACTGGACCCGAGAGTTAAGCTTATGGGTACCTTAATATTCGTAATATCCCTGTTTCTGGGAAGTAATATATGGCTGTATCTGGTTGTAGCAGCATTTTTGGCGATTGTAATTGCACTGTCAAAGATACCTCTTAAATTCATTGTTAAAGGTCTTAAGGCAATTGTAATATTAATTGTAATCAGTGCGGCATTTAATCTGTTTCTGACGCCAGGAACGCCTCTTATTAAGATATGGAAGCTGACGATAACGCATGAAGGCCTTAATACGGCTGTATTTATGGTTATAAGGCTTATTTTTCTTATTATGGGTTCATCCCTTATGACACTTACAACAACGCCTAATAACCTTACAGACGGGCTTGAAAAGGGACTTGGATTTCTTAAGTACATTAAAGTTCCGGTTCATGAAATTGCAATGATGATGTCTATTGCATTGAGGTTTATCCCGATTCTTATTGAGGAAACAGATAAGATAATGAAGGCACAGATGGCGCGAGGTGCAGACTTTGAGTCAGGTAATATTATTAAGAAGGCAAAAGCCATGATACCTATTCTTGTGCCCTTATTCATATCAGCGTTCAGAAGGGCTAATGAACTTGCAATGGCTATGGAGGCGAGATGTTATCACGGTTCTGAAGGAAGAACCAAGATGAAGCCGCTGAAATACTCCAGAAGAGATATTAATGCATATCTTATTATCGCATTGTATCTTGCATGCATTATTGTGGTTAAGATTACGCTTAAGTTAATATAATCAGTGTGTATACAGATATTACATTTATAATAGGCTGATTCTGGCTTTTAAGGAGGAACGCCATGCGAAGAATAAAGCTTATCGTAGCTTATGATGGAACTGAATATTCCGGCTGGCAGATTCAGCCGGAAGCACCAACTATAGAAATGTATCTTGACAAGGCAATTCACGAGCTTACCGGTGAAAATGTGCATGTGACCGGAGCAAGCCGTACAGACGCAGGTGTGCATGCATATGGAAATGTAGCTGTATTTGATACGGAATCGACAATACCTGGAGACAGATTCACATTTGCACTAAACAGATTCCTGCCGGATTCAATTATTATTCAGGATTCATGGGAAGTGTCTGGAGATTTTCACCCAAGGCACTGTAACACAAGAAAGACTTACGAATACCGCATACTTAATACTGCTGTTCCGTTGCCTCAGAAGCGCAATTTCACATGGCATGTTGCAGGCAGTATTGATATTGAAAAGATGAAAGAAGCTGCCGTATATATTGTTGGTGAACATGATTTCAAAAGCTTCTGCTGTGTGAGAACTCAGGCAGAATCGACTGTCAGGACTATATATTCACTTGAGGTTCTGCAGGAAGGTAGTGAGATAATAATCCGTATTAAAGGAAATGGATTCTTATACAACATGGTAAGAATTATTACAGGCACGCTTATTCAGGTAGGAAAAGGAAGATTCAAGCCTGAATATGTGAAGCAGATGTTAGAGGCAAAGGATAGGACTGTTGCAGGGCAGACTGCTCCTCCACAGGGACTTACACTTGTTGGCATAGAATATGTGGATAATGATGACGCAAGGATTGTCTGATGTGGATAACTTTTTTGGATAAAACATTTGCAAAAGTATATTGACACACGTGGTTATGTGTTATATAATTCAGAAATGTGGCGTGATAAGTGCGCCCATAATTAAGGTTTTAAGTGTTTCACCAATGCCCCGGAGAGACATTTATATACATTAATAATTAAGCATTATAGCAATATTTCAGGAGGAAAACTAATGAAAACTTATATGGCTAGTGCATCTACAATCGAAAGAAAATGGTATGTAGTAGATGCTGCAGATTATACATTAGGTCGTTTAGCATCACAGGTTGCTGCTGTGTTAAGAGGAAAGAATAAGCCAACTTACACACCATTCCTTGACTGTGGTGACAATGTTATCGTAATTAACGCTGATAAGGTTAAGTTCACAGGAAAGAAGCTTGACCAGAAAGTTTACTACAGCCACTCAGACTATGTTGGTGGTTTAAAGGAAACAACACTTAAGGAAATGATGGAAAAGAAGCCTGAGAAGGTTATCGAGCTTGCTGTTAAGGGAATGCTTCCAAAGGGACCTTTAGGACGTCAGATGTTCACAAAGCTTCATGTTTATGCTGGTCCAGATCATGAGCAGGCAGCTCAGAAGCCAGAAGTATTAAAGTTTTAATATAAGGACACATATAAGGAGGAATTAACAGTGGCTAAGAAAGCAAACGGAAAGTTCTACGGAACAGGTAGAAGAAAAAGCAGTATTGCTAGAGTATATTTAGTACCAGGTACAGGTAATATCACAATAAATAAGAGATCACTTGATGAGTATTTCGGTCTTGAGACACTTAAGGTTGTTGTAAAGCAGCCATTAGCTCTCACAGAGACAGCTGACAAGTTCGATGTAATCGTTAACGTACACGGTGGCGGATACACAGGTCAGGCTGGTGCTATCAGACATGGTATCTCAAGAGCACTTCTTCAGGTTGATTCAGACGAGTACCGTCCATCACTTAAGAAGGCTGGTTTCTTAACAAGAGATCCAAGAATGAAGGAGAGAAAGAAGTACGGTCTCAAGGCAGCTCGTCGTGCTCCACAGTTCTCAAAGAGATAATATTTACAATCCAAAGCGTCTTATTGCGCTTCAGAAAAGTATGTTACACCCCAGAATTTCGGTTCTGGGGTGTTTTTTGACATTAATTACATTAACCCTTCATCTGCATCCTATACTTAAGTGGCGAAACAAGAAACTCCTTTTTAAATGCATAACTAAAGTAGCTGGTACTTTTAAATCCGCATTCATATGCAATTTGATCTATTGGTTTGTCAGTATTTGACAGTAAAACTATAGCATGTTCTAATCTTACCTTGGATAAATATCTTGAAAAAGCTTCTCCTGTATTCTGTTTGAATAGCCTTGAAAAATGAGAGCTGGAAAAGCTAAATAATTTACAAATATTATCCACATTTATATCAGTCATATAATTAGAGTCTATATATCTCATAACATCATTGATATTTTTGTTTATTTTCTTGCCCTGGCTGCCGTTTATATCATGAGATAACTCATGCTCAATAATAAATATAATTAAGTATGTAAGCAATGCCTTTAATTTAGAATCTGAGTATGGTGAATTAATATTATACTCAGTCAGCATCTTTTCAAAAATATTCCGGACAACTTGCTGGTCTTCCTGATTCAGAATGTGGTATTTTTCAGCGTAGAATCTGTTAAATGCAACAGCAGATATTTCTGACTTTATATAATCAGCTATATCAAATGAATATTTAATAAGTATGCTGTTATGCGTTTCATTGCTGGTATAAAAGGTCTGGTGATGTAATCCAAGAGGCATTGTTCCAACATATCCTCTGAGAATATCCCACTCTCCATCAGTTGAGTATACATGATGACTGCCAGATATCTCAAAACCAATCTCATAATGTTTTATACATGCACTCATTGATGGCATATGAAAATTAATATCTTTTCCGTTATAAACGATACTTCTGTTTATTTCAAAATTATTACCGTCTTTTATAGGTCTTGGCATGTATTTTACTTCCTTCTAATGATATTAAATATAAAAATAGCATAATATCTTAAATTCTAATTGTAAAGTGATATTTTTTATAAAGAAAGCGACAAATTAATAATGTATAATACATATGTAACTAAGCAGTTGTTTTTTTGCGGAGGGATTAGTAATGAATGATGAGAGAATGCCAATTAACATTTATAAACTTGATGCTGGTTATAATGATAAGGGAATGAATAGTAATGAACTTATTAAAGATTATAAACGGAATATACATAAATGGTATTTTATAGCTGCTGCCGACATTGTGTTTGCCTTGATTATAGCATTTGTTAATTTTAAAGTTCCTGACACGGTAATGATGAGCCTGATTATTTATATTGTAGTATTGTCACTGCTTATAGTAAGTATTGTCAGGATTCATGGATATCGTTTACAGTGTAGAAATATAAAGGGAGATTTAACAGATGAAAAAATATAAGCTGAGCACGAGGATAAGTGTCTATATAGCTGTGATTTTATCGCTGGCTATGAGTGGGTTGACCATAAGAAGCCTGATTGTTAAAAGAAATGTTCATTCAGTAAGTGTTACATTATATGGAATTGTATTTGTGTTATTACTGGTTATGTCAGCAGTTTCATTGATTGTATACATATACAAGAGTAAGATTGGAATATATGTAAGTATTGCCTGTCTGGTTATTATATTTGCATATGGAATTATAATGAAAGATTCACCATTACAACTCATAATTATATTTCTGCCAGTTATTTACGCTATGTTTTCAACTAGAGAGTGATTGGAAAAATTTAACTTTCTTCGATTGGACTTCCAGCGGTTCTCACACCACTAAAAAGTCCAATCGTCTTCCATTAGAAAGTCAAGCAGCAGTAGAAAATAATTATAAACAAGAACCGCCTCTCAATGTTGAGTGGCCATCTGATGAAGAGGCAAAGTTTAAATGGATATCATCTGAGATTCTAAGCCTTAATAAGGAAGGGGCAAAAGTGTGGGTAAAAGCTCAAATTGATTTTATAAAATATCATTATGAAACAGAATGTACAGTCGGGTGGAATGAAAACCTATCAGAGAATAAAATTAAAAATGCTAGTATTACGGCGGTGTAAGCATTTGTTGCGTATGGTTGATATATTAGAGTTAATATCATACTTGCGGATTTAGAAGTCGACACATTTAATAACATTGGCATTGAGATGGAATAATATTCTTTCTTAAATAAAGTAATGAGCAGTTCTGGAAATGTGTGGGCAGTCAACCGCATACAACACATATGCAACACTGTCATACACAAATCCCCTATTTATGGGCTTTTCAGGATATCAAAACGTTAACAAAGAGATAATCTTTACAATCCAAAGCGTCTTATGGCGTTTACCAGAAAAGTATATTACACCTCGGAATTTCGGTTCTAGGGTGTTTTTTTAGTTTGTGAACTATGGTATTATTATGATATAATGATTTTTCAAAAGGTAAAGCGAGAAATATGAGATTTGATAAGAAAACGTTTTAATAATGTATTATATTATACAGTACAGGAGAGCCATATATGATTAAAATAGCATTTTTCGATATAGATGGAACATTGTTGAAAATGGGAAATAAAGAACCGACAGATAAAACAGTTAAAGCGTTAAATTCTCTTCACCAGAATGGAATATTGCTTTGTATGGCGACTGGCAGAGGCTATCTTTCAATTCCTAAATTCAAAGATATTACATTTGATGTGCTGCTCACATTTAATGGTTCGTATGTAATGGCTGGAGAAAAGATTATTTTCAGGAATCCCTTGAATAATAATGATAAACATCAAATAATTCAAAATCTTAATAAAATGAACAGAGCAGCTGCAATTAGTAATGAGCATTTTATTGTTACGAATGGCACAGATGAGCATCTGGAAGAGTACTTTAAATTTGGAAATGAAACATTGACAATTGCGGATAATTTTGATGAGTTATGTAAAGAAGATATTTACCAGATTATGTGTGCGTGCAGAAAAGAAGAATATGCCCAGATACTCCAGGGAACTGAAGATACCCAGATAACTGCATGGTGGGATAAAGCAGCAGATATTATTCCATTGAATTGTGGTAAGGGAAATGCGGTAAATGCAGTGCTTAGTTATTATGGATTATCGAAAGATGAAGCGATTGCTTTTGGTGATGGTAGAAATGATATTGAAATGTTAGAAGCTGTTGGTACAGGTGTGGCAATGGGGAATGCCATTGATGAAGTCAAAGCAAGAGCAGATGTCATATGTAAATCAGTTGAAGAAGACGGAGTATATCATTACTGTCTGGAGAAAAAACTCATTCAATGCTGATGGACTAATTATACAGCAGGGTTGCAGAGTGTTATATACTCTGCAACCCTGCTGGTCATTTATAGTCTTAATTTTACCACCACTTCTCACGGTAAGAATACTCTCCGCGGTAATTAGAAGCATTATAATCAGGATATTTGAAAGGTGCATATACATCATCCTTAGGTGCATCATCCTGTGTATATATGTACATAGAATCATAATCCCATGTGACAATTTCATCACGGGCATCGCCGTAGAGGTTTACAGCTTCAGCACACATGGTAGGATGACCGTCATCAGGGAATTTAACAACCTGAATACCATTGCCGTCAATCATTCCGCCACGCTCTATATCAGCATTAAGAAGGATGAAGTCCTGACCGTCACCAGTCCAGTTTACAGGAGTTAAGAGATTGCCATTAAGCTCGTTCTCCATTTCCCATAACTGATTACCCTCGCTGTCATAGAAATATATAATTCCCTGGTGTCCCCAGAAATTAACAACAACCATTTCATAGCCCGGGCGGTTAGGAAGATAATTAGCAAGACTTACACGCTGTGCATGACCGATGCCGTCCTTCTTAAGAAGCTTTCCGTTAAAATCAGATATCAGGAAGCCTTCCTTACCTGCAACACAGGCAAAGAATTTAGTGCCTTTGTGCGGTCCTGATTCGAATCTGCCTGGAACAATCTCATCAATATGGTCTTCATTAACAGGCATAGTCCACATTTTATTACCATGGCAGTCAAGCATGTTATAACCAACTAAAAGTTCATCATGTCCATCCCCGTTAATATCAATTGCAAAAGGAAAATGTCCGGTATTCTTATCACTCTGGAAATGCCACATAACCTCAAGGTCATCGTTAAGTGCATATACCCTGCAATAACGATCTTTAATGATAATATCGCGTGGCTTTTCAAGACCACGGAAATTACATATACGCATACCGTCAGGATTAATTCTGTCAAATGCGTAGATTTTATCAGGAACACCGATAATAGTTCCGTCCTCTTCTGGTGTAGAGAAAGGTGTTTTGGCACGTTTCTTCACTTCACCTGTTCTGCCATCAAGAATCAGCACTTCAAAATTCTTGGCTGTTATAACCTCATCAAAGCCATCACCATCAATATCATATATCTGCATAGGCATATCTGCCGATATAGTTCCAATGTCGTGATTGTCAGTAGGTTCACCATGCTGCCATAATATATTGCCATCAAGGTCAAATGCGGTGAGACAGCTGATTGTTCCATAAGCATCACGGCTTACTCTTTTTTGGCACTGAGCCATAACCATCTGATATTCGCCGTTGCCAAGTAGATGACCAAAACGAAGCTGTCTTCCGGTGCCGCAGCCTTTAAGGTCAATTTTCTTAAGAAGCTTCATCTTAGGATAATTTGCCTGTGCATCTTCACATTCAGCTTTATAAGCATTTCGTGCAGCATCAATAGAAGCAGCAGTACTTTCAGAAGTAGTAACATTTACAAAACCAAACTGTGTAGGGATAGTTGCAGTAATGGCAACCTTGCCACCCTGTCTGGCATATTCAGTGTCAAGGTCAAAATAAACCTTATCATCAACGCTGCATATAACATGGCTGCCTTTAATCTCTGCTTTAAGTATATAAGTATCATCACAGTTATAATCAAAAGGTACAGCATCAAGTACAGTAACATCTTCCTTGTGACGGTATTCAACTCTCAGTTCATGCTCTTCAAAAACAAGGACAAGAAGATTAGCAGAGTTCTGACAACAAAAACCAATGCCGGCATTGCCCCATTTGGTAGTAAACATACGCACACTTGCAGTTATAGTATAATCACGCCAGAATCTGTCACCGCTTGTGAGCATAGGAAATGTGCGGTGTGGCTTGTCATTGCGGATACGCATCTGCTCCATGAAATGTTTTCCATTATATTCAGAAATAATCCATGAAGCCCCCTGACCGTTATAAACATGGTTGCATACCGGATCATACCATTTACCATAATATCCAGGATAATGGATAAAATGATACTCACCCATTGCCGAATGATTCTTATCATAAGGAAATTCACCAATAGGAAAATCAGAGAAATCTTCATTAAGTAAAATAAAATCTGCCATAATAACCTCCGTTCTAAAAATAATTAATGGTTCTTTCTGTAGCTTCCGGGCGCTTCGCCCATGATTTTTTTAAATGTGCCGCCCATAGTATTACTGTCGGCAAAACCACATTTGTCAGCAATCTCAGTAATAGAGAGGCTGGTGTTGACTAAAAGGTCTGCTGCTGCGTGTGTTCTTACATTAATAAGATACTCTCTGAACCTAAAGCCAGTAAAAGCCTTAAATTTCTTGGAAAGGCTTGATTCACTCATATTAAAGAGTTCGGCAGTAGCAGCCATAGTTATGTCATTATGATAATTCTCGATAATATATTCAATAACCTTCTGTATAAGTTCATTACCTGTATCCATTTTCGTAATAACATTATCTTCATACATCTGACAGCGCAGAATAAAAAGTATAAGTTCATGAAAATAAGAATGTACGAAAGATAAAGACAGACTATCGACACCATTGTGTTCATAAGAAATCTTCTGGATAATTGATGATATATAATCAAGTCGTCTTTCTGGTATATGGACAACAGGATGTTTATGGAAAATGCTTTCTATATCCAGAGAAGAATCATCAGCAATCCACTTTAAATCATCATTATTAAAATATAACACATATCTTGTATGGTCACTTCCGGCGAGGTAAGTAGTCATGTGCGCCATGTCTGGTGGGATAAGAGCAAGTCCGCCCGGATTTAACATATATATTTCATCACCTACATAAAGGGTGCAGGAACCAGAATATATAAACATCAGCTCCCATCTGTTATGTTCATGAAAATGTTTCATCTTATAAGATGGAGGCACAGTAGCAATATCCGTGTGGAAATTGTCATTAATAAAATGGTACATTGCCGTCTCCTTGGTATATGAATAATATCTTACGAAGCAAAATCATATACTGATTATAGGTCGTTTATAGAGAAACTGTTACTGATTTTTTACATATTTTTTTGATTTTGAAAGATTTCGTGCTGTTTTTTTGTATCTATAAAAAAACAATGTGAATATAATAAAAGCATCTTAAGAAGCAGAAACAATTTAATATTAAGGAGGAATAATATGATACGAAGAAACAAAATTATTGCTTCTGTTGCCGTAAGTGTCATGACAGGCGTTCTTGTTGCAGGCAACTTAGCTCCATTACAGGGATACTATGCATTTGCACAGGAAACAGGAGTAAAAACTGCAAGGTATTCAGCAGTAAAAGACATTAACAAAACATTAGAAGGTTACACACCAATGGACAGTTCTGATCCGGTTGAATTCGGTGGAACTTACATTAAGTATCAGGGCGAGACAATCCAGTTGTCGGAGACAGCCATATATGTTGATGGTTCGTTATCAGACGAGCTTGCTGCCCAGTACCCATATGTATATAACGATATTACTAAGGCATTGTCAGCAGATGCATTAAAGAATGGAACAGCAGACAAACCAATGACAGTATATGTTGCACCATATGTATACTGGATTGATGATCCGGCAGCAACAGATACAGTACAGAAGACCGAGGGTTATTCAGTACCTTATGGAATGGTTGTTAATTCAGATTATCTTACTATCAAAGGTCTTACAGGAAATCCTGATAATGTTGTGCTAGCCGGAAACAGAGGACAGTCACATGCCTCTAACGGTAACTATACTATGTTCAGATTCAACTGCAGCGGTGCACTTACAGTTAAGAACATAACAATAGGTAACTATTGCAGCGTTGACCTTGATTATCCGCTTATGAGTGAGCTTAATCAGGCAAAGAGAACAGAGACAATCACACAGGCACAGCTTGCTGATGTTTCTGGAGACAAGATGTTTGCAGATAACTGTAACTTTATAAGCAGACTTAATCTTGACCCAATAAATGGAGCATCAAGAAGTCTTTATAACAACTGTCATTTTGAAAGTACAGATGATGCCCTTAATGCAAATGCTGTATATGTAGGATGCGATTTTGATTTCTACGGAAACAGACCATTATATTCATCATATGGTACAGGTTCAACATTCTTAGGTTGTACATTTAATTGTAAGATATTAAATGTTGAAGCTGAACCAACACAGTTCTTTACTAAGGAAGGCGGTACAATTACCGCAGTAGACTGTGTATATCACAGTAATTTAAGTGTACCTATATCAATTGGATGGACTAAAACACCATCAACTTCATTAAAGTGTTATCAGAGCAACATAATTCATAATGGACAGAGCATCACAATCGGTGGCGAGGGTGCTAAAGAAACTGTTGATATGACAGGTAAATCAGTGCTTAATGCCTACAAGGTAGTATCAGGTGGTAAAACATATTACAATACATATAATCTTTTAAAGGGCAGTGACGACTGGGATCCATTAGGAGTTAAGGATGTAATTAAAGCAGCCGGACAGGACACAGTTGCAACACAGCTTTCAATAACATCAGATGTCACAGAGATTGAATCTGGAAAGGAAACAGCTTCAATAGGAGGAACAGTTAACTATTTCTATGGAACTAATGATACAACACAGAAGATAACATACAGCGTATCAGACGAAGATAAGGCATATGTGAAGTTAACAGATAATGGCGACGGAACATGCAAAGTAGAAGGTACTAATAATGATGATGCAGCTAGGAAGGTCATTATAAATGCATCTACAGAGTCAGGTCTTGAAGCAGCAGTTGGAATTACTGTAAAGCCAAGCAAGATAGAAGCACCAGCATTTACAAAGGCACCAGTTATTACTAATGACGGACAGGGAAGTCTTAAAGTAGATTACTCACTTGATTTAGGAAGCAGAGAAGACATGTCTGCAATCTCATGGTACAGATGTACAGATGCAGAGGGCAGCAATCCTATACTTGTAGCAGTAACAAGAAATGATTCACCAGAGTATACATATAAGTTAACAGCAGGTGATGTAGGATATTACATCATGGCTAAGGTAGAATCTAAGAACATCAGAAGTGATTATGGAACACCGGAAAATACAGTATATGACAAGGCAATCGGAGTGAAAGATGTAAGAAGCAAGAACTTTGCTACAGATTTCTCTAACTTCCCTAATGTAAAGCAGTCAGAAATCAAAGCTGGCTTCTGGACTGTAGATTATAACCGTCCGGCAGATACAGAAAGTTTTGGAAGCTGGCAGGGAGCTGATACAGAAGAACCTTGGAAATATGGAACAACAGGTAACGGCTGTGTAGGCGCTGGATTATATGAAGGTACACAGGGCGCAAGACTTATGTATACACCAGTAGAAGGAACATATGGTGATATGTCACTTAAGCTTGTAGTTGACCCAGCCAAGACAGCAGGCCAGGGATTTGGTAGTGCAGGACAGTATATGGATGTACTTCTTAAGTTCGATACATCTACACTTACAGGATACGGATTAAGAATAGTAAGAACAAAGGCTTCATCTAATGCCGTAACATTTGTACTTGTAAAATACGACAACGGAACAGTAACAGAGATTTCTGATAAAGTTATTGCAAGCTGCTATGCAACAGGCTGTACAATCAGCTTAAAGGCTGAAGGCAATAAGCTCACAGCTCATGTTGAGACACCAACAGAACAGCTTGCAGACCAGGCAGCTAAGGGATATCCACATGTGGTTGACCTTACAGCAGATATTGAAGCTAACAGCTTTGGCGGAGTTGCAATCCAGCATGCAGGAACACTTGGCGCAGGCGGATGGCAGAACACAACAATGCTTCATAATTTAGATATTACATGGGAAGGTGAGAATAACCAGAACCCAGAATATGTTGAAGGAAATCCATCAGATAACGAGAATCCTGCCGAGACACCTGATGATTCAACAGGAACATCAACAGGAGCAGACACAACAGTCAAGACTGGTGATATGAGTCATACAGGAATGTATGCAGCATTAATGGCAGCAGGACTTAGTGGCTTACTTGGAATGGCAGCAGTATACATGAGAAGGAGAAAAGATATCTAATTTCATAAGAATTTTCTTTACAGGAGCACCCGCAATTATATTGTGGGTGTTTTTGCGTGGTGAATGTGTGACCGTATGTGATTGACATTTTGATTATTATGCTATAAAGTTTTATGGAACTAACCAGTATAAGATGGAGGATAAAACTTAAAAGCATGAAATATAATATCAGAAAATATATATTGGCAGGAATTACAGCAATTCTTGCAGCGGCTGTTTTGACGGCATGTGGTGGCAGCAAGCCAGAGAAGGACGATACAGTCCAGAGTACACAGGAAATATTTGCAATGGATACATATATGTCGCTTACTGCATATGGCAGCAATTCAGAGGAAGCAGTAAGTAAAGCAGTTCAGGAGATTAACCGGCTTGATGCAATGTTTTCAGTAGGAAATGAGGACAGTGATGTTACTAAGATAAATGAAAATGGAAGCGGAGAAGTATCGGAAGAAACTGCATTTATAATGAACAGGGCAATGCAGGTGTCAGAAAAGACCAATGGGGCTTTCGATATTACGATATATCCTCTTATGGAGCTGTGGGGATTTACGACGAAGAATTACAGAGTGCCTGAAAGCAATGAGATTGCAGAGGCACTTAAGAGTGTTTCTTATACAAATGTATCAGTAAACGGGCAGCAGGTGGCACTGACAGGTGGTTCCAGCATTGACCTTGGCGGTATAGCCAAAGGCTACACATCTTCGCGGGTTATCCAGATTATGAAGGATTGCGGCATTGAGCATGCGATTGTCAATCTTGGGGGCAATGTGCAGGTGCTTGGAACTAAGACGGACGGTTCAGACTGGAGAGTTGCCATACAGAATCCTGCCAGTGAGAATAGTTATCTTGGAATATTAAGCACGGCGGATAAGGCTGTCATTACATCAGGCGGGTACGAGCGGTATTTTGAGCAGGACGGACAGGTATACCATCATATTATAGACCCGCAGACAGGTTATCCTTCAGACAGTGACCTGACTTCTGTTACAATTGTGTGTTCAGATGGAACTATAGCAGATGCATTGTCAACGGCACTTTTTGTAATGGGGCTGGACGGCGCTAAAGAACTTTACAGAAGCGGGGCTATAGATTTTGATATGATACTTTTCGATGGAAGCAGAGTGTATGTATCGGAGGGCATTGCCAGCGGTTTTTCAACAGATATGGATAAGGAAATAATTACCAGACAGCCTTAATGAGAATTATTATTAACTGTCTGTATTGACAAATGTGGTGAGAAAAATATATTCTATAGAGCAGTTAGCGAAAACTAATTACAGATAGATTAATATACTTTTGTTGAAGACAGCTAACCAAGATATACAGACCCGAAGGAGCAGACATGTTATTAATAATATCACTTATAATCGTAGCTTTATTTATATATTTTCTCAAGGATTCACTTAAGAAATATGCCAATATATTTTATATAGGTGTGGCAGTAATCTCTATTGCAGTATTCCTGCTTGAGTTTCTGTCAATGCCTTTGTTTGTAAAGAACAATATATTAGGAATATTTGCAAAAGGCTCTCTTGGAACGGCAATGTTTGTTGTGGTAATGTACACTGGCGCATTACCTAAGGGCAACAAGCTGATTGCACCGCTTATGAAGATAAGAGGTGAATTGTCAATTACAGCGGCAATACTTGTCCTGTGTCATAATTTCACATACGGAATAACATATTTTAAAATGCTTTTTATTAAGCCGGAGGCATTATCAGCAACACAGCTTACAGCAGCAATAATAAGCCTTGTGCTTATCATAATAATGATTGTGCTTACAGTAACTTCATTTCCAGCAGTAAGAAAGAAAATGCAGGCTAAGAAGTGGAAGCAGTTACAGCGCACAGCATATGTGTTCTATGGACTTATGTATGTTCACATTATGCTGATTAACATACCTTATGCGAGACTTGGACTTGGCATGTATGTTGCAAATGTAGTTATCTACAGCATGGTTTTCTTAGGCTATGCAGCTATGAGAATAGCAAAGGCTGTATCAGTGAAGGCAGCAAGAGCTGGAAAGACATACGGTAAGAAACCAGAGACGGTTCTGTATGGACTGGCATTGGTTATATGTGCAGTGATGACGGTGTCGTGCTTTGTAGGAAGACAGACAGTGTCGGCATCGGAAGACAATGAGGAATGGAACGATTTCTTTAACGAAGAGACAGTTGCAGCAATGGTCAAAGAGATTGAGAGCAGTACGGCTAAGACAGATGCCGAAGGAACAACACAAGAGAGTCTGGAAGAATCAGTTTCATCGGATGGACAGTCAGACTCACAGGCTGGTGGTGCAGGAAATGAAATGTTGGGGAATAGCAATAATTCCGGTTCGGATAATGTTTCTGGTAATTCATCAGGTAATAGTTCTGACAGTGGTAATCAGTCAGCCAAGCCGGATAATGATTCTGACAATAGTGGAGAGCTGAGCGGCGGTTCAGGCAGTGACGCACCGGCTAATACAAAATTTAAAGCAGATGGAACTTATACAGGTTCCGCTGTGTGTGAGACTTATAACTATAATGTAACGGTTACAATAGTTATATCGGGAGATACGATTACATCGGTTACTGCTGAATCAGAAGCGGGTGCGCAGGATGTGCAGTATTTTAATATGGCAAATGCAAAGGTTCCTGCACAGCTTCTTGCAAATCAGAGTACATCAGGCGTTGACAGTGTTTCTGGGGCTACTAAATCGAGCAATGCCATCAAGAAGGCATTTTACTATGCTTATAAATCGGCTAAGAAGTAGAGCAGATTTGTAATAGAAGAAATTATAAGGAGGCAAAATTCCTCTCCTCACCAATGGGTTCGGATTTTGCTTCGCAAAACAAGGAGGAATTATGAGGAAGAACATTTTTACTAAGATTGCTGCTGTTGCAGCCGCTACTGTTCTTGCAGTTACAGCACTTCCAGCTCTTGTGTCTGATACACATGCAGCAGATGATGAGTATTCATATGTATATGCTGGGCTTACATGGCAGGAATACTGGGCTAACGAGGGCGTATATAACGCAGGAGATGTAACATCATCTAATGAGAAGGATACACATGGTGAGTACGATAAAGGCGGTTTTGATACAGTAACAAGAGCTACAACCAATCATGGTCTTCACAGAGGAAGCTACCAGTGCATGGCAACAATTGATACAGAAGATGGTAAGAAGTATGAGCTTGCCGGCTGGAGTAGTGATGGAAAGCAGATGATACTTACAGATGGTACACAGCTTTCATACAACAGAGGTACAATTACTAATGCTGATGGTACAACAACAAAGTTAGTATCATATGAAGTAACTGGTATTAAGTATGTTCCGGTTAAGGTTAAGACATCTGATCTTGCTGATTTTGAGCAGCATTACAGAGTTGTTAAGAATGGTGAGAAGTTATACGGTGGATTCGGTGAGAACAAGCTTAGCTCATATGAGTATACAGCAGCAGTTAATGCAGATACTAACGGACTTAAGACAGCAGTTAAGAATGCAGACGGAACATATTCATTCTCTGCAAGACAGACTGGCAATGGCAAATCATTTGCAGAGCAGGATATAAGTGTGGCTGCTAACATTACATCTACAGTAAAAGATGCTACAGGTTCATACGGTGAATTCTTAAGAGTTGATATTAATGGTGATGGTTATGGCGCATTAGGTGCTATGATGCAGGCTGTTAAGTGGACATATTATGGAAATGATGCAACAAGAACAAATGCTGTTGCTACATATGGTACTAAATTCGCAGCAGATAACTGGATGCACAAAGTAATGGGAATCCAGCTTGGACTTACTGATTCAGCACGCTGCCAGTTACCAGCAGGATATGATGGAACAGGTTACTGGTCACTTACTGTATATGCATTAGGATATACTGATACTACAATTGATTTTGAAGCAACTGATGCTAATATCGTTAAGATTAAAGCACCTGTAAGTGATACATCAAAGCTTTCAGCAGCTATTGCAGCAGCAGATGCACTTAACGAAGCTGATTACACAGCCGAGTCTTGGGCAGCTATGAAGCTTGAGTATGAGGAAGCAGTCGATGCACTTGCAGTTGCAGAATATCAGGCAGATGTTGATGAGGCAACAGAGCATCTTACAGCAGCAATCAATGCATTAGTAAAGGTTGAGGCAGGTACACCTTCTGATTCAGAAGAGTCTGGAAACACAACTGATGCAGGTACATCAGATACATCTGTATCAAATGTTAAGACTGGTGATTCTAACAACATAATGGCTTACATCGTAGCAGCAGTACTTGCTTTAACAGCAGGTGTAGCAGTAACAGGCAGACGTAAGATTAAGAATGTAAGATAACTGATACGCTAAAATCTAATAAAACTATAAACAAGCCAAAGAACCGGGTCGGAGAGAATCCTTTGTGGGATTTTCTTGCGGCCCGGTTCTTTGTTAATTGTGAGTGAATTAATTTCTATACTTATCAAGTGAGCATTTTGTTGCATTAATAATATCTCGAAGAATATAAAAATCCTGTGTCGAGCAGGAATCCAAAACATTTAGTATTTCTGCTTTGGTAGATAGATTAATACTTGGTGTGTCATAAAGCAGCTCATCAGTCTGTACAGATAAAGCCTCTGCAATATCAACAAATACCGGTAAGCTGAGCTTAGTGTTTCCTGTTTCGATATGGCTCAAATGTGTTGTAGAGATTCCTACTTTTTCAGCCAGTTGTTCCTGTGATAATCCACATCCTTTTCTGAATTTTCTGATTTTTTGCCCAATCATATAATAATCCATAATACACCTGCCTATAGAATATAATTATACTTGAATTGTATGGTCGGAAATGGTAATTTTACATAAACTATATAGGCTATTTTATGCTTACATAGTTAAAATATTCTGATGTGAGATGGAAACAGAATAGAATATATAAACTGTGCATACAGTTAAAAATAACTTGAATTATATAGTCTAAAATGCTAAAATTTCATTAACTAAATAGGCAGTCTGTGTTTATACAGTTAATAAAATTGCAAAGGAGAATTGTTTATGAAAAAGAAAGTGGTTTTAGTGTTGACTTTAATGATGCTGGTAGGTCTTGTTGCTTGTGGAGGAAAATCTGGGACACAACAGACAGCGCAACAAAATGCAATATTAGGAAGGTGGGAAATAAAGGAAGGAAAGGATAGTTCATGGTTTTATGAAAGATTTGAATTGTTTAGTGATGGAACTAGTGTAACAAGTGCAGGATATCAAGAGAAATGGATTTCTGAAAATGGAAGATTGAAAATAGGTGATGATGTTTGGAGTTACACTTTATCAGATAATAAATTAACATTAACAGCTAAAAATGGTTCCGTTGGAATTTATGAAAGAGTACAGCAATAAATTAACACACAAGGAGAATTGTTTATGAAAAAGAAAATAGTTTTAATGTTGACAGTTATTATGTTAATAGGACTTGCTGGGTGTGGAAAAAATCATATAAACATAAAGGAAACTGGCACATCTGATAATAATGAACAAATGGTACAAAACATATATGAAAACAAGAGGACAGAAGTAAAGCAAAAAATATCAGAAATAAAGGAAAGATTGCCAGAAACTTCTGCAGAAGATAAAGGAACTTGTGGGAGTAAGGCAAAATGGTACTACAAAGATAATACATTAATTATTTACGGAGAAGGGGTGATAACAGAAGATACATGGCATAAGTCAAATATAGTTATAAATACAGTTGTTATTGATAGCGGAATTACTAAATTAGGGAACAATATGTTCAGTGGGTTAGGGTCTGAGGTTGGAAAAAATATAGAAAATTTCTATATTGCAGATGGTCTGGAAGAAATAGGATCGAGTACTTTTGTAAATTGTGACTGCTTAAGTGAAATAGTGTTGCCTCCTAGTCTGTATTTTATAGATGGATATACATTTGCTAGCTGTGATTCTTTAAAAAAAATATATATGACAGATGGAGTTGAAAAAATAGGTGACAGTGCTTTTACTGGTTGTAAATCACTTGAAAGTATCTTTATACCGAAAACGGTACGGGCAATAGGAAATGGTGTATTTACCGGATGCAATAATTTATCAGATATTCAGATTTCAAAAGATAATAGAATATTCAGTGAAAAGAATAATTGCATTATTAACAATGATACAAAAACATTAATTTATGCTATAAATAAGGATTTTTCAATTCCAGATGATATTTTATGTATTGCTGAGGATGCTTTTTATGGGTGTGAAATTGATAGTTTGGTTATACCTGAAGGAGTTAAGGAAATAGAAGAAAGAGCATTTACTTATAGCAAATTTGCTGAAATTAAATTACCTGATACATTAAAGATAATTGGAAATTATGCTTTTGAAAATTGTAGTAAATTAAAAAGTGTTTATATACCCAAGAGCGTAAACTATATCGGAAACAATATTTTTCATGGTTGCAGTGTTTTAGAACACATAGAAGTTGATAATGATAATACTGTATATGATAGTAGAAAGTCATGTAATGCAATAATTGAAACATCTAGGGACAAAATGATTGCAGCATGTACAAACACATTAATTACAGACGATGTAGTAGATATAGCAAATGGTATATTTGCTGGATTCAGTGTTTTTACAGATACATATAATAAGGCAAATCAGATTAATCCGGATAGTTTTAAATATTATTAGATATATTATTAGATAATAAGGAGAAAAAATATGGAAGAGAAAAAATTTTGTCAGTACTGCGGTTCACCTATTGATAGTGAAGCAAAATTTTGTACCAAATGTGGAAAGAGCATTAATAGCGAGCAGAATGCTTCCGTTCAGAAGAAGGTTTATCAGCAGACTAACTTTGTGATGGATATGTTAAGAAACTTTGGTAAACCCAATTCAGTAATAAGAATTATAAGCATTTTTAGTGCTATATTTCTGGCAATAGTACAGTTTTTCGGAATGGGATATAAGCTGAATATAGACGCATGGATTGTAAGTAAAACAGAAAAAATTAGTGCAATTAAATTCTTGTATAGATTGGTTTTCAAATCAGGAGATATGTCGGAATATGGTGTGAAATTAAATTTTTTAATAGTTATCTGTTGTCTGGCATTTATAATTGGATATGTTGTTCTTTTGATTGTAGATGCATTACTGATTAAATACATAATATCAGATTATCATATAGACACAATTGTCGATGTAGATAATGGAATGTCTATATGTGGAATGGTTATGTTTGGAGTAACAATAATAATTGGGATGTATATTAGAAGCAAACTTGGAGAGTATGGAATGGAGGATATGTTTAGTATAAATGCTATGTGTTACATAGGCTTTGTGTACTCTCTTGTGTTACAGATATTCTCAAGATTAATTATTAAATCACAGTTAGAAGATGAATAAGATTAGAAAAAGGCTGATTTATAACAAATGTTAAGCTTTGACTTATTTAGGAAATATCAATATTCTGATATCAAGAAAGGGTGTACAAAGATATTAATGAGTATTTGGAAAGACCCGGGGAGGTGCTCAGTATGTTTTCAGAGGCGTTGAGAATATTGGACAGGAATACGGCAGAGTTGATGGTTGACAGGATGAAAGATGAGATGGAGGCTTTGAAGGTTCAGAAGGATGAGCTGAAAGCACAGAATGAAGAACTAAAGTCATCATCAGAAGAAAAAGATGCAGAGATAGCAAGATTAAAGAAGTTATTAGAAGAACAGAATAAGTAGTAAAAAGCAGCAGCTACCACAACCATAAGTGGTAACTGCTGTTTTCAGATTAATTACCTGTTAATCTTAATATCACCCATATTAACATCAGCATTTATACTTTTACCGCTGCCAGCATTATTAGTATAGCTGTGAGAATAAGTAGAATCATTAACCTTGATGTCACCTAAGTCTACAGAGAGATTAGCACTGTATTTATCAATATCCATACCGCTTATTTTCAGAGAACCCATATCGACAGAAAGGTTAAGGACATCGCTGCCGCAATTGGTAAGCTTAATATCACCCATATTGTTGTCAGCAGTTAAATTCTTAATGGATGAATCAGCAATCTTAAGAGAACCCATATCAACAGAGAAATCAGCAGAAGAAGCATGTATATTGTGAACATCCATATCACCCATATTAAGGTCAGCCTGAATAGAATTAAGACTGACATTGTCAGGAATAGTAATTGTAAGTGTGCAGTCTGAGTTTTTGATATTAGTCATAAGATGTACTTTTACATGCTGTTCAATATTTAATGAAGTTCCAGAAACAGATACAGCAGGCTTAAACTTTTCAGCACCTGTATAGATAACCTCAAGCTTGCTGCCTTTCTTAATCTCAACACTGCCAAGATTCATATCAACAGATATGTCTGACACATTATCATAAATAGAGGAATTTTCAATATATTTGCCACTGGATGCCATAGTCATGCGTGTAAAAGGAGAAATGTTAAATACATTGCCAAGAACGCCGATAATTATGCATATAAGTGTAATAAAATATATAATTGACAGATAAATTCGTTTCTTCATAATTACACCTCCATGGAATCGTCTTTAAGTATACTTTTGAATATAGCGTGTATTACAGCTGCAATAGGCCATATAACCCATGTTAAAGCCCATGCAAATGTGATGAAACTGACTGACAGATATATACATGTAACTGTAGGCCAGAAAACAGACATAATAGTTGTTGCAGTATTGTTAATATATCTGACTTCTTTATTCTCCTTCTTAACATAGCTGCCGGCTACATTGTCACCATTAAGAGCAAGTAAAGTCTTACATGAAGTCTCAGCCATTGAACCGAAAACAATAAGGAATACGCCGACACTTACTATACAAATCATTGCTGCACCGCCAATATCGTCAAGTCCCTGTATTGGGATTGCATCAAAAACGGCAGCAGGGACAAAGCTTATGATACACATAATAATTCCCAGAGTGCGGCACACAATAGAAATGTTGCGAAGCTGTTCCTTCTTATCCTGCACATATCCGACAGTGGCATAATCGATGATACATTCGTGTTTCTTAATATAGTCATATTTACTCATTAAAGAATTGGTTATTATAAATATGCCGACACCGAATGCAGCTATAATAAACAGAGCAACAGTGCCCATTGTCTCGATAAAATTATTATGGATTGCACTGCAGGCTGCCACTGGAACTACTGAGAAAATACATAAGAAAACTCCTAATGCAGTCAGAAATGCATGTCGGCTGCCAGCACTTACAAAGCTTCTGGCTTCATCCTGTGTTAAAGTGCGTCTGTTATCAACAGGGGCAGAAGACTGTCTGTTAAGTCCGAGAGTTTCTGCGAGTTCGTCAAGATTGCCGAATTCTGAGATAACAGTACCTACAGCCTCATTCTCGCTTTTACCTTCGCTGATAAGTTCATTATATTTGTCCTCCATCATGCCCCACAATTCGTCTTTAGCCTTTAAAACCTCAGTAGTTGCGGGGAGATTGGCAAACATAGTTTCAAGATAACTTTTAATAGTATCCATACATTAATTCTCCTTCACAATAAATTTTTCAATAACTTCTTTAGTAAGAGCCCACTCTTCACATTTTGACTGATAATACAGCCGTCCTTCGTCAGTAATCTGATAATAGGTGCGCTTCTTTCCACCATTCTCGCCTACTCCAGGGAAAGAAGTAATATATCCATTCTTTTCCATTCGTGTAAATGCGGAGTAAAGAGTAGTTTCTTTAACAATATATTTCTCATTGGTCATGGCTTTAATCTGCTTAGAAATCTCATAACCATAAGATGGCTTATCAAGCAGAAGATACAGGATAATTGTATCGTTGTAGCCTCGTATAATGTCGCTGCTGATGCCAGCCATGCATACTCCTCCCTTCGGATTAATTGCAGGTGCTGATTCACCTGATAATAAATATTAAATAAATGATAATTACTACGACAGGCGATGCTACGACAGCCGTAGTACATCTGTCGTAGTATATATAACATGATATGCATAATATGTCAACAGGAGAATATAAAAATCCCTCAAAAGCAGGTAAACAGTGCTTTTGAGGGATATATTAAAAATGTGGATTATTTGAAATATACTTTAGCTGCAGTAGCAGACATGATATTTTCCTTGTCGGATGTTGATATTTCATTGCTTAAGATAATGTAATCAATAAGGTGTCTGTAGCTGTCCTTGCACAGATTCATAGGCAGGTCGCTTCCCCACATAAGTCGGTCGCTTCCGACAAGTTCTATGGCGCGTTTGATATAATGGATTGCGTCAGGATAAGGGTATGTGGCGTCTTTACCCTGATTAGAAGGAAGGCTTGCAAGGTCGAATACAACATTGTCAAGCGTGAGTGCCTCCATTCCTTTAAGCCAGACATTTTCCTGAACAAGACCTCTTGGGGCAAGCAGATGGCACACAACAAACTGCGTGTCAGGGTGTCTTTTAATTGCGCGGGCGAGGGCTTCCGGCTGCCAGCACTCGGCAGGGTAGCGTCCAATATCGAACACAACAGTATTATTATGCATTTCAGCATATGACAGCATTTCCTCAATAACATCACCATCAAGGGGAATAGTAGGATGATAACTCATAAGACCGCTTCCGGTACTTACCTCGAATTTTACAATCTTAATTCCGAGGTCTTCAAACAAATGCTTCCGTATAGAATCAACATTTCTGCAGAATGGGTCATAAGTGGCTGCTGCAGCAAGACGGTCAGGATATTTCTTTGCAGCCTCATAAGTGTAGAGATTCTGCGGTCCTAAGAAATTGCCCTGAAGCATAACAGCCTTGGAAACACCAGCCTCGTCCATAACCTTAAGAACCGCTTCCGGAGTTACATCATATTCACCGAGACACTCTGGTATCATCTGGAATATAGTTCCATCAGCGTAGCTTGCGTAACCTCCGCCTATAGCCTGCATTTCTCCGCTGTTTCCAAATCCATTGATGCAGCGGCATATATGAATGTGTGAGTCAATTATGTTCATAGTTAAGCCTCCTTGTTGCTGGATGTTAATATGTAATCTCCCTGCCTTCTTTTCTCCACTGTCTGAATTCAGCAGAAGCAGAAAGTAAAAGGTCAGATGATGAGTTAAGTGCAGTTTCAACAGAATCCTGAATAACACCGATGATGAAGCCGATTCCGACAACCTGCATTGCAACATCGTTAGGAATGCCGAATAATGAGCATGCCATAGGTATAAGCAAGAGTGAGCCGCCGGCAACACCAGAAGCACCGCAAGCAGAAAGCGCTGCAAGAATACTTAAAAGAATTGCACTTGGGATATCAACAGTAATACCTAAAGTATTGGCTGCGGCAAGTGTCATAACAGTAATCGTGATAGCGGCACCGTCCATGTTAATAGTTGCGCCGAGAGGGATAGTAACAGAATAAGTATCTCTGTCAAGCCCCATATCTTCACATTCCTTCATATTAATAGGAATATTAGCAGCAGAGCTTCTTGTGAAAAATGCAGTGAGAGCACTTTTCTTTAAACATCTGAATATAAGTGGATAAGGGTTCTTATGTGTACACCAGAAAACAAGTATCGGGTTGGTAACAAAATAAATAAACAGCATAGTACCAACGAGAAGCATAAGAAGCTTTCCATATTCCTTAAATACTGACATACCATTGTTTGACACAGTATCAAATACAAGTCCCATAATACCAAATGGAGCAAAGTTAATAATCCAGGTAACAACCTTGGAAAGACCATTAGATATATCTACAAGCATATCCTTAGTAGAATCCTTGGCATGTCTACATGCAATACCGATAACAACAGCCCATGCAAGAATACCTACATAATTGGCTTTAGTAAGTGAAGTTATGGGATTTTCAACAATGTTCATGAGCAGGGAGTTAAATACATCACCAATACTGCCAGGTGATGACATTTCCTGTGCACCTTCTGCTAATGTAAGAGTTACAGGAAATAATTTGCTTGTAAATACTGCGATTACAGAGGCAAGAATGGTACTGAACATGTACAGAATAATTACGGTTTTAATAACGCCGCCGTGGCTTTTTCCTGAGTGGCATAAAGAACTTATGACAAGCACGAAAACAAGCAGTGGTGCGATAGCCTTAAGTGCGCCAACGAAAACGCTTCCGAAAAGAGCAATGCCGGAAGCCTTTGGAACGAGCAGGCCAAGAATAATACCAAGTGTCAGTCCTCCAATAATTCTTTTAATGAGACTAATACTAATCCATTTGTCTAATAATTTTTTCATATCTAACAGATTCTCCTATGCAAAACTTTTTCTATTATAAACTTACAGAATTTATTTGACAACTAATACTGTAAAGGATAAAAAATATATTGTAAAATATAAAGCAATTACTATATTAAGAGAGAAAATGTCATGAAGAGAATCTATAATTATTTAAAGAAAGATGCAGTGCTTACAATAAGCTGGGTGCTTGCAATCATTTCAATGCTTTTTATAAAACCAGATAAAGCGTATGCCGGTTACATAGACTGGCGTTCACTTGGGATATTGTGGAGTCTGATGATAATAACAAAAGGCTATATGCAGAACAGAATTTTTGAAAAAATCGGACATGCCCTTCTTGCAAGAACACGAAAAATGTGGCAGCTTATTGCAGTCCTTGTAGGACTGAATTTCTTTAGCAGCATGATTATAACAAATGATGTGTCGCTTATAACATTTGTCCCATTTGCAATAATGATGCTTAAGCAGTGTGGCAGGCAGGAACTTATGATACCTGTAGTTGTATTGCAGACGATAGCTGCGAATCTTGGAAGTATGCTGACACCGATTGGCAATCCGCAGAATCTGTATCTGTATGGACTGGCTGGAACAGGAATCGGAGAATTCATAATGTGGCTGCTGCCATACACAATAGTTTCAGCCCTGCTTCTGGTTATATCAATCCTTCTTATAAAGAATAAGAACGAAATAATATGTATAGAAGATACAGACAGCGAAGCTGCACATAATACATCAGTGCCACGAGTCATGGCCTACAGCGTATTATTTATTCTTGCACTTTTAGTTGTCGCAAGAGTGCTGACATGGTATATACTTGCAGCAGCCGTTCTCATAACGGTATTACTGCTGGAGAAAAATGTGCTTGCGAAGGCAGATTATGCACTGCTATTAACATTTATCGGATTCTTCATTTTCACAGGCAATATGGGAAGGGTTGAACCTGTGGCACATTTTCTTGCAGGAATTGTGAATGGCCGGGAGCTGGAAGCCGGAATAATAACAAGCCAGTGCATAAGCAATGTTCCGGCGGCACTGTTATTATCAGAATTTACAGACAATATAAAGAACCTGGCAATAGGGGTGAACATCGGAGGTCTCGGTACGCTCATAGCGTCAATGGCAAGCCTTATATCGTACAAGCTGTATGCCAATGAAGTGCCAGAGAAAAAGGGAAAATATTTTGCTGCATTTACGGTTTACAATATAATATTTCTGGTAGTGCTGTATGTGTTTACGAAATTGATATAACATATGGAAAATCTTACATAAAACGGTAGTATCAAATAGCACATGAAATATTAGGTTTAAAGGACAAGTTTATAAAACAGGAGGGGAAAGAAATATGGATGCAATTAATATGTGCTACGAAATGTGTGATTATATAGAGCAGAATGGCATTGTGAAGTTGGCAGGAAATACAAGACTTCGCGACAATCTTAAGAAGGAGTTTCTGCATTTTCTTATATATATATCAATGACAGATGGAAGATATGGTGAGGAAGAGAAAGCATTTATAAAGAAAAAACTGGGGTTCGATGTAAGTGCGTCAATGGCGGCTGATATTAAGAACCGCAACAAGCTTGGAGCAGGCTATATTACAAAAATGCCAGAGACATTTAAGTATTTTATACTTGCCAATGCAGGCCACAAGATTAAGAACGACAGATACGACAACAAAGAGGCGCGGACGCTGGCAGAAAGCTACAGGAAGCTTGGACAGGAATATCTGGCTGCGAATACTGAAAGCACCGAGGTCGAGATAAATGTTTTATCATCATACTGTGTGATGCTGGACGAGAATCTTAAATCATACGGCCTGCTGCGTCCTGATTACAAGAGTGTGACAATACAGGCAGAGACAGAAGATGACGAAAAGCCGGACGCTGATGAACTAATTGCAGAACTTAATTCACTGACGGGACTTACTGCAGTTAAAGAAGATGTCAATGCACTTATTAATCTTCTTAAAGTTCAGAAAATGCGTGAGCAGATGGGAATGAAGCAGACAAGCGTCAACAAACACCTTGTATTCATGGGAAATCCAGGCACAGGAAAGACGACAGTTGCAAGACTGCTTGTCAGAATATATAAGGCAATAGGGGTAATCTCAAAAGGACATCTTGTTGAAGTAGACCGTTCAGGACTTGTGTGTGGTTACATAGGTCAGACAGCGACGAAGACTGCAGAGGTAATAGAATCAGCACTTGGAGGAGTCCTGTTCATAGACGAAGCATATACACTTACTAATGGAAAAGGTCAGGGCGACTTCGGACAGGAAGCCGTAGATACATTATTAAAAGGAATGGAAGACCACAGAGATGATTTAGTTGTAATAGTGGCAGGTTATACAGAACTGATGGAGGAATTCTTAGATTCCAATCCGGGACTGCGTTCAAGATTTAATAAATTCATTAACTTCGAGGATTACACAGCCGAGGAAGAAGTAGAGATACTTATAAACAACTGCAAGAAACAGGAATACATGCTTTCCCGTGATGCACTTGAGGAAGCAAGAAGATTCTTTACAGAGCGTGTAGCCAATAAACCGGAAGGCTATGCCAATGCAAGAGATGTAAGAAACTATCTCGAAAAAGCCATATCCAATCAGGCAACAAGGATAGTCGGACTTAAGGATGTGGATAAGAATATACTGGCGATGCTGGAGAAAGAGGATTTGGTGGGGATTGAGTTGTGACATACGGGAGGTTGTGGCAGACGGACGCGGCGGGCGGGGGATAGTGTCATTTTCAGACACGCTCCCGCTCGGTGAAAAACGCAGCTGTACTAAATTCGCTGGTTTGCCGCATAAAATGCGGCTCCCAGCTCATTAAGTGCAGGCGTTTTTCAACGGTCTGAAACCAACACTATCCACCCGCCACCGCTTACGTTGCTGCCCCTCCCGATGTCGCAAGCTTATCGGGGGACTTCTGGCATGGCGGGTTGAATGAAGGCTCACCTCAAAATTTTGCAGACCCAGGTGAGCGAAGCAGTATCGTCAGGTGTTAGTTTCGGGATTGTAAGAGGCAGGGAGAGAGTCAGCCGGGTTAATTGTGTATATTTCCTGGAGCAGACCGTTGAAAAACGTCGGCACTTAACGAGGCGGGGGAGCCGCCTTTGGCGGCTGCCCCGGGCGAGTTTAGTACCGCTACGTTTTTCATCGAGCGGGAGCGGGTCTGCGGAAGGAAATATGCCAATTAACCCGGCGTCTGTCCTTTACCAACCGTAACAAGCAGAAAGGAGTAACTACAATGGGAATAGTGTATTTTACAAGGCATGGTCAGACTGTCTGGAATGTTGAGAACAAGATATGTGGTGCAACAGATTCACCACTCACAGATTTAGGCCATGAACAGGCAATAGAGTTAGGAAAGAAGATACTTGTAGAAGGAATACAGATAGATGAAATCCTGTATTCGCCACTTATAAGAGCGAAAGCTACAGCACTTCATGTATCTGAGATTACAGGAATACCAGCGCGCGAAGAGATAAGACTTAAAGAGCAGAATTTTGGCAGGTATGAATCAACTCCGAGAGATGGAGAAGAATTTGCTAAAGCCAAATGTAACTTTATATGCAGCTTTGATGGAGGAGAGACAATGCTTCATCTTGCACAGCGTATATATAATCTGCTTGATGATATCAAGGCACAGCCTGATAAAACATTTCTTTTAGTTGCACATAATGGAATTGCACGAATGGTAAAGTCATATTTTGAGGATATGGGAAATGAGGAGTTTTCGGCGTTTAAGATAAAGAATTGCGAGATATTGAAGTTTGAGTTTTAAGTTGTGACATACGGGAGGTGGTGGCGGACGGACGCGGCGGGCGGGTGGATAGTGTCATTTTCAGACACGCTCTCGCTCGGTGAAAAACGCAGCTGTACTAAATTCGCTGGTTTGCCGCATAAAATGCGGCTCCCAGCTCATTAAGTGCAGGCGTTTTTCAACGGTCTGAAACCAACACTATACACCCGCCCGCCGCTTACTTCGCCCCCTCCCAGATGTCACAGGCTTATCTGGGAGGAGATGTGATGCCGGCAGGTTTACGACACCGTGCAGTGTTGAGAAAGCCAGCCGTGTTAATTATGTATATTCCCCGACACAGACCGTTGGAAAACGTCGGCACTTAACGAGCCTGAGAAGCCGCGTAAAGCGGCGCACGACAAGGCGAGTTTAGTACCGTTACGTTTTCCACCGAGCGGGAGCGTGTCTGGGGAGGGAAATATACATAATTAACACGGCGTCCGTCTCTCACAATTTACAAAAAGAAAACTAGACCCAAATATCACTTTGCGTTATAATCAGACAGCGAAAGATGCAAATATATCAGAAGAAAGAGGCATAAAAATGTTTAATAAATCACTTATAAAAAAGGCAGCGGCGATAGCAGCAGTAATACTTGCAGTGACAGCATTTCCTTTTAACATAGCTAAAGCAGATACACAAACATCAGGAAGTACTGTAAGCCAGACAACATCAGAATACACAGAAATCCGAACAGCGTCAGAACTTGTGGAAGCAGCTAAGAGTGCGTCAGGAAATTATAAACTGATGACAGATATAGATATGACAGGAGTTGAGTGGACGCCATGGGATTTTTCGGGAACATTTGACGGCAACGGACACAGCATACTTAACCTGTCAGTAAAGACTGTGAGCAAGAAGACAATGAAGACCTATGACGGCAACAGAAAAGAGTACGAAACATACGGTGTAGGCTTCTTTGGAGTGCTTACAGGTGCGAAAGTAACAGGACTGGATATATATGGAGCAAGAATTGAGATTACTACAACAGAACCATGTTTTGCGGCACCAATAGCAGGGCTTGCGGACGACAGCGATATATCAGACTGTATAATTAAGGATACATATGTGTCACTAACAGATTCAGCTAAGATGTGGGGAACAGGCGGAATTGCCGGATTTGGAAGCGGCAATCTTGATAACATCACTACAGATGTAACACTTGTCTGCGTTGATACAGATGCAGCCGTAAGAGATGAGCAGTTTATGGGTGGTGCTTACGCAGCCGGCTTCCTTAATATAAGAAATTGTTCTATAACAATAGACGGATATGATTCAGACCACGGATATGTGCATGATGGCGGACTTGTCGGCATGTATATGGTATATCCATTGGAACTGTCAAAGACATATCAGGGCGAAGTGCTTAACAACAAAGTTAAGGGAATGATAACATTTTTCGAAGACAATACAGACCGCCGTGCATACTGTCAGGCAAATATGGGTGAGGTCATGAACTGGACATATGCATATTCAGGCTTCACATCAGATTTTAAGAGAAATGAGACATATGATTATTCAGTGACACTGCTTCCGGAAATGTGCAGCAATCCTTCATATACAGATGTAGTGACAGAAGCAACCGCATCAGACTTTGGATACACAACACACACCTGCAGTACATGTGGCTACACATATTCAGACACTTACAAAATACATGAGCATAAGGTTGACAATTACAGTGTTGTAAAGGAAGCAGCCAGCACAGACAAGAAAGACGGAATAGAGGCAGGAACATGCAGCCTGTGCAATCAGACAGTTTACAGGGAATATGCTGCAAATGTAGTAACAGACGATAATACACAGGCAACAGACAATAAAGCATCAGGCACGGCTGTCAAAAAAGGAATGAAAGAAAGTACAGCAGTATTTGCAGTAATATTGGTGGTAATAGTTATTGTAATAATTATAACAGTAGTCATGATGGTACAGAATAATAAAAGAAAAAGAAGATATAACAGACGCAGATAGAAGGGAGCAGTTATGGAAGAGAACACATTTATAAATGTATCAAAAGATATGATGTCATTCATAGAAAAAAGTCCTACAGCATTTCAGGTAACGGCGAATTTTATGGATTTGATGGACGACGCCGGATTTGTGCGCCTTAATGAGAGGGACAGATGGCATCTTATACCGGGTGGCAAATACTATGTAACAAGAAATGATTCTTCCATAATAGCTTTCAGAATGCCGGCGGCAGAGGGCTTTATCAATTATCAGATTGCAGCCGCACACAGTGATTCACCGTCATTTAAGGTAAAAGAGAATCCTGAGCTGACACCGGACAAGAATTACGTTTCGTTAAATGTGGAAAAATACGGCGGCATGCTTATGGCACCGTGGTTTGACCGGCCTCTTTCAGTTGCAGGAAGGGCAATAGTAAGGGAAGGTGCAGTATTAAAGCCAGTCCTTGTAAATGTAGACAGGGATTTATGCATAATTCCTAATCTTGCAATTCACATGAACAGGGAAGCCAACACAGGGCTTAATTACAATGCACAGAAGGATATGATTCCGCTTATAGGAGAGGCAGAATCAAAAGGGCTTTTTGACAGTATAATAGCTGATGCAGCACAGACAGATAAAGAGTCAGTGATAAGCAGTGATTTGTTTGTGTACAACAGACAGGCAGGAACTATATGGGGTGCAGACAATGAATTTATATCAGCACCAAGACTTGATGATGTGATGTGTGCATATTCATGCATGAATGCGCTTATAGACAGTGATGAGAGCAACCAGGAAAGCGTTGCGGTATGTGCGGTATTTGACAATGAAGAGGTTGGCAGCAGCACCAAGCAGGGAGCAGATTCAACATTTTTATCAGATGTGCTTATGCGTATAGCTGCGTGTGCCGGCAAGGATAATGAGGATTATATAAGGGCGTGTGCAGGTTCTTTCATGCTTTCAGCGGACAATGCGCATGCGGTTCATCCTAATTATCAGGAGAAAGCTGATCCGACTAACAGACCTCATATGAACAAAGGTATAGTCATCAAATACAATGCCAACCAGAAATACACAACAGATGCGGTTTCTGCGGCAATATTTAAAGAAATATGTACAAGAGCGGGAGTTCCGACACAGGAATTTGCTAACCGTTCAGATATTCCGGGTGGTTCAACACTTGGAAATATAGCTAACTGCCATGTGTCAATGAACACAGTAGATATCGGGCTTGCGCAGCTTGCAATGCACTCACCTTACGAGACAGCAGGAATTATGGACACAGAATACATGATAAAGGCAGTAAAAGAATTTTTCGAGACAGCCATTGTGACTAACAGCAACGGCACATTTACATTAGAATAACAGAAAGATACAGTATATGAGCAATACTATATATATGGCCCCGATGGAGGGGCTTACAGATTTTACATACCGTAATGCCTATGAGAAAACATTTGGAAAAGGCAGAATTACAAAATATTTTACACCGTTTATCTCACCTAATAAGTCAGAGAATTTTCTGGCAAGAGAGCTGCGTGACATAGACCGTGAGCATAATAAAGAAACATATACGGTTGTACAGGTGATGACCAATGAAGCTAAGGATTTTATATGGACTGCGAAAATGCTTTATGAAAAATACGGCTACAGCGAGATTAATCTTAATGCCGGCTGTCCGTCAGGCACAGTTGTTTCAAAGGATAAAGGCTCAGGAATGCTTCGCGACACAGAAAAGCTCGACCGTTTTCTTGATGAGGTGTTTGAGGATGCATTTATAAGAGAGAATATTAAGGTTTCGGTCAAGACACGAATCGGTGTTGAAGATGATGACAGTTTTCCACAGATAATGGAGGTGTATAATTCTTATCCTCTTGAGGAACTTATTGTTCATCCGAGAGTGCGTACAGATTACTACAGAAATGAGCTGCATCTTGACGCTTTCCGATACGCAGTGGATAACAGCAGGAATAAATTGGTGCTTAACGGAGATATATTTACAAGGAAGAATTTCCTTGAGATGAAGGAGATGTTTCCGGAGGTTGATACATTTATGCTTGGAAGAGTGCTTATCGCGGACCCCGGACTGATTAATGTATTAACAGATGATAATCCTGAGGCGATGGTGCGAGACCTTAATGCAGATAAGAAGCTGATGAAAGAGCTTCACGACCTTGTATACGCAGCCCGCACAGCCATAATGCCGGGAGATACACATGCCATACACAGAATGAAAGAAATGTGGTGTTATATGGAATATGTGTTTGATGACTGCAAAAAAGAAATCAAGGCAATCAAGAAATCCCAGCGTATGGCTGATTACAGGGCGGAAGTTGATGTGTTCTTTAATAGGGCAGTGCTTGCCGAAAGAAAAAATATAATATTTTCAAAGAAATTCTAAATTAGTGACAGGCAATATTATATCAGATATTGTCTGTTTTCTTTTTCTGCTGATGTCCAGTCATGTAAGCGAGAAGTTGTCTTGGCAGGAATCTGCTGCCAAAAACGCCGGCTTTCATTGTAAATGTCGGAACAATCGTAAGTTTTCCTGTAAACATTTTACAGAGTGCATAATAAGCACAGTAGTCAGCAGGAATTCCTGATAGTGCGAACTTGACATTAGCGACATTGTTAAAGTTAGTATCAACAGGGCCTGGACAGAGCATACTTATGTGTACATTGCTCTTTAAGTCGCGCAGTTCCCCGTGGATTGCAGTAGTGAGGCTTGTCACATAAGCCTTGGTTGCATAATAGGTAGACATATATGGTCCGCCAGGAAGCAGCCCGGCACTTGATGCCACATTCATGATGTAGCCCCTGTCACGTTGTATAAAGCCCGGAAGTACGGCCTTTGTAAGTATATGCACAGCTTTAATATTAACATTAATCATGTTGATATCATTCTTTAATTTCGTTTCAGCAAATGTGCCAAGTTCTCCGAATCCGGCATTATTAATCATAATATCAAGTGGATACTGACGAAGCTTCCTTCCAAGCTTTACGCACGATTTCTCATCAGACAGGTCGCATGTGATACATTTGCATCTGACAGCAACATTGTCAGCAATTTCGTGAAGCGCGTCTGTGTTTCTTCCGACCAGAATCAGGTCATATTCAAGCTCCGCAAGCAGATATGCGAATTCTTTTCCAATACCGGAAGATGCTCCGGTTATACAAGCAAGTTTCATAAGAAGACTCCTTTCTTTTTCAATTCATGTTTGTGTAGTTTATGCCGTACAGCCTCTGCTATTATGAAAATCTATCCGTTGCTGCAAAGCAGAAATTCACTTTTAGATTTCAAGAATTCAATTTCAAAATATTGATTGAACTTATAAGAATACAAAGATTTTATGTCTTATAGGCACAAACTGGCTATATTTTTTCTGAAAAGCTTCAATGTTCATAAATATGCATATAAACAATTCAGAAATAAAATGTTTATAGGTAATTTCAAGCCATCAGGCAGAAGCTTCAGTTAATACAAGAGAAAAATGTCCAGAAATTTCCTATAAGTTGTTACAAAATGCGACTACCTATAGGTATCACGAGAATAATATTCAGGACATCTAACCCCAGACACTAACAATATGCCTATAAATATTGAATCGATAATAATCTTATAGGAAATGTATGTAAGTATTATATCAGATTTGTGCAATATATGCTATACAGACGAACCGCCATCAACAAAATCCACCATTGGCAGCAGGCAGTCAGTAACCTTCCCATATCACAATATACGATTGACACACCTCCCCGCCGGGCTTAAAATTATTCTTTAGATAAAGCCTGCTAAAGAGGCGTTCATAATGTAGTGTTATACAGGGAGGAATTCATGACAATAAAGAATGAAACAGCATTTACGAAAGAATGTATGGAAGGTGCCATGCGCGCCAGCAATTTTGACAACAGCAGATATAAGACATTCAAGCTTGCTTATAACCTGTTCGGACTTATATTCGGAATGATGATGATAAGAGAGCTTGTTCTTAAGATGACAGGTAATGAGCAGGCGGACACATTTATGATAGTACTGTTCGGGCTTGTTGCAGTGGTATTCTTATACATTGGAATGGTTGGAATGGATAAGAGCAATAAAAAGAAATTTTATAATATATATGGAAAGATGGTAGGAATTAAATTCTCATATGAGATAGATGCAGAGAATATTATTATTACAGATGAAGAAAACGACAGTGATACATTCAGTTGGAATGAAGTTGTAAAATGGAATCAGGATCCTGATAATATATATCTGTTTGTTGGGGATGATAACTGCCTGGTTGTAAGCAAGAAAGGGTTTACTCAGGGAAGTGCAGATGATCTGAGGCAGCTTGCTGATGCTGTAATTGGTATGAGAAATGTGACAGGAAACAGCCAGCAGTAAATTGACAAACACTATTAGTAGCAGATATAATATCTTCATCTGCGTTTAGCTATGCGGGAAATAATCAGGAGGAGGAAAGCCATGAACAATCAGGAAATGATGGAACTTTCAACAGTAGATAAGAGCGATTTTGAGGAACTTGTAAAAGAGTGTACAGCCTCAGGTATAATCGATCAGAATCTGTATACAGAGTATGATGTAAAGAGAGGTCTTCGTGACAGCAATGGTAACGGCGTACTTACAGGTCTCACAGAGATATCAGATGTATTAGGTAACCAGAGTGTTCACGGAAGAAAGATACCTGTAGACGGAGAATTATATTTTCAGGGATATAATGTTGAGGAGCTTATCAAGAGAAGCAGCCTTGACAGATTCAGATTTGAGGAAGCAACATATCTTCTGTTATTCGGAGTACTTCCAGACAAGGATCAGTTAGACAGATTCATAAGAATCTTAACAGATCTTCAGGAACTTTCAGGAGCATTCATCAGAGATGTTATTATGAAAGCTACAAGTACTAATCTTATGAATTCGCTTATGAAGAGTATCTTAAGTCTTTATTCATATGATGAGAAACCGGATGATATTTCAATTCCTAATGTATTAAGACAGAGTCTTCAGCTTATAGCCAAGATGCCTCTTCTTTCAGTATATGCTTATCAGTCATACAGACATTTTAAGCTTGATGGAACACTTATGATAAAGAATCCTAAGAAAGGTTATTCAACAGCCGAGAATATCCTCTATATGTTAAGAGATGACGGAGACTTTACAGAACTCGAAGCAAAGGTACTTGATATTTGTCTTGTTCTTCATGCAGAGCATGGTGGTGGTAATAACTCAACATTCACAACTCATGTTGTTACTTCATCAGGAACAGATACATATTCAGCAATTGCTTCATCAATCGCATCCCTTAAAGGACCTAAGCATGGTGGTGCTAACTTAAAGGTTCAGGAAATGTTTACAGATATTAAGGCACATTGCAGCGATTGGGACAATAAAGATGAGATATGTACATATCTTAACAAGATCCTTGACAAAGAAGCATTTGACCATGCCGGACTTATCTATGGTATGGGTCATGCGGTATATACTAACTCAGATCCTAGAGCAGTTATTCTTAAGAAATTTGCGAAACAGCTTTCAGAAGAGAAGGGAATGCAGAAAGAATTTGCATTATATGAACTTGTTGAAAGCGAGGCAGGACAGCTTATCATGAACAAGAGAAAGATGTTTAAGCCAGTCTGTGCCAATGTCGATTTCTATAGTGGATTTGTATACACAATGCTTGGTATTCCAGAAGAAATGTTTACACCTATGTTTGCAACTTCAAGAATTTCAGGCTGGTGCGCACACAGACTTGAGGAACTTGTTAATGCAGGCAAGATTATCCGTCCTGCATACAAATATGTTGGACATCACAGACCATATGTTGATATGGACGAGAGATAATTACGGTTAATGGAGTAGTAAAATTATGTCACAGTACAAGGTTAAGAAGCTGGACCACCCGATTCACTGTACAGTTGAAGTGCCTGGTTCAAAGAGTATTACTAACAGAGCGCTGCTTATGGCAGCTTTATCACAGGGTGAATGTACCCTTAAAGGAGTTTTGTTCAGTGACGATTCGAGACATTTTCTTTTAAGTCTTATCGCACTTGGATATATTATCGAAGTAAACGAAGTTGAACGATATGTTATCATTCATGGACATGGAAGAGATATTCCAAAGAAGAGAGCAACAATCAATGTAGGAAGTGCCGGAACAGCGGCAAGATTCCTTACAGCCATGCTTGCGTTATCAGATGGTGAGTACACAATTGAAGCTTCTGAACAGATGAAGAAAAGACCAATGCTTCCGCTTTTTGAAGCATTACAGAGCATGGGAGCAGAGATAGAGTTCCTTGAGAAAGACGGACATCTTCCAGTTAATGTAAAGGGTGCAGCATATGGTGGAAAGAAACCACAGAATCATGTATCAATAAGTATAAGTGAAAGTACACAGTTCTTAAGCGCACTTATGATGACATCTCCTATGCTTGAAGAAGGAATACATGTTCATATTACAAGTAATAAAACAGAAGGTTCATATGTGCGTATAACAGCTAAGATGATGGAACAGTTTGGATGTGTGGTAGACCATAAAGGGGCAGAATATGTAGTCCCTGCGGGTTCGGGTTACTATCCACAGACATATTATATTGAACCGGATGTTTCAGCAGCCTGCTACTTTTATGCAGCAGCAGCTCTTACAGGCGGAACAGCTATTGTCAAAGGTGTACATTCAAATTCAATGCAGGGTGACCTTAAGTTCATAGATGTGCTTAAGCAGATGGGGTGTGCTGTGACAGAGGAACGCGAGGGTATATGCGTCAGCGGACCTAAGGATGGAGAATATTGCGGTGTGGATGTTGATATGAATGATTTCTCAGACCAGTCAATGACACTTGCAGCTATTGCTCCATTTGCAAAAACAACAACGGTCATCAAGAATATTGAACATATACGATTACAGGAATCAGACAGAATTGAGGCTATGGTCAACGAGCTTAACAATCTTGGTGTTGATGTCAAAGAGGGAAGAGATCGTATAGAGATATCTCCAGCCAATGTTAAGCCAGGTGTAGTTGACACATATAATGACCATAGAATGGCAATGTCTTTCGCACTAATCGGCCTGCGCGTTGATGGAATAATAATTGATAATTATGAATGCTGTTGTAAAACATTTGAGAACTATTTTGAAGTACTTGAAAAGGCATGTGCACAATGAGAATACTTTTATACAGATGGAAGGTGTTCAATCAGGATGATGTAAAGTCTGCGATTGAATATTTCGGACATGAGGTACATGATTACACAGAAACAGTAATAGACAAGGATGATGAGACCGGCTTTAAGCTCCGCGATTATGTGGAGCTTAGGCAGGTCTTTTCTGCATACGACTGTGTTTTTTCACTTAATTATTTTCCGCATGTATCGGATTTATGTGAAGAACTTGGGAAAAAATATATTGCATGGACGGTAGATAGTCCGCTTATATCACTGTATCATCAGTCATTATTTAATAAATGCAACTATATATTTATATTTGACAGATTTTATTGTGAGGAACTAAAAAATCTTGGGGCAGAAAATGTGTGGTATCTCCCACTTGCTGTAAACTGCTCCCGAGTTGATAAAATAACGGATTCGCTTACTGCTGCTGAACGGAACAAATGGCACAGTGAAGTATCATTTGTCGGTGGAATGTATCACAGAAATTCATACGATGGAATAAAGGATAAGCTGCCGGAATATTTAAGAGGGTATTTTGATGCGGCAATGGCAGCACAGATGGAAATCTATGGTGACAGCATATTTGATAAAGTGCTTACAGTTGATATACTTGAAAAGTTATGTGAGTTTATAGATTTTAAGCAGGATGAAAGAGCATTTTCAGATATTGCACTTGTGTTTTCATCAACATTTTTAGGTTTCAAACTTGCTAATATAGAGAGGGTGCAGATACTTAACAAGCTTGCAAAACATTTTCCAACAGACCTCTATACGGATGATCCGGATAAGGAGCTTATAGGAGTTAATCTTAAGGGTGCAGTTAATTATATGACAGATATGCCTAAGGTGTTTAATTGTAGCAGGATTAATATTAATCCTGTAATGCGCAATATCCGTACTGGAATTCCGCTTCGGGCGTGGGATATTGTCGGTGCAGGCGGATTTCTTATGACCAGTTTTCAGCTTGAATATATGGATTTTTTCGAGAATGGAAAAGATTATGTGTATTACGAAAGCCATGATGACCTGTTAAGAAAGACAGAATATTATCTTAATCATGAGGATGAGCGTGCGCAGATTGCAAGAAACGGACATGAAAAAGCAGTGAAGTTTCATTCATATGAAAAGAGAATGGAGTTCATACTTGATAAATGTGGTATGTTAAAGCACTAAAGTTCAATTTTAGCAGTTTACTATATTGAAATGTGCATATATGACCATTGTTGAAAATAAATATATATGGTATTATAAAAAAAGGTTGAGACAACAACCATACAATATTATAACTTTTACTTTTAGGAGGGAAAAGAAATGAGTTTTTGCAAGTATTGCGGAAGACAGTTACAGGACGGAGAAGTCTGTACATGTCAGCAGGCACAACAGTCAGCCGGAGCAGCACAGCCTCAGCAGGAATTTAACCAGCAGGCAGCGCAGCAGACATTCCAGCAGGGAGCAGGTCAGCAGACATATCAGCAGGCACAGCAGGGATTTAATCAGCAGCAGGCTTCACAGCAGATGGACGCTGTGAAGAAGGCAGGAGCTAATGCAGCCCTTGATTATGTTAATGTATTGAAGGGATTGTTTACATCACCGGTAGAAACGGTATCAGCATTTGTTGCTAAAGCTAATGTTATTATGATTGCAATACTTATTGGCGGTCAGGCAATTATTAACATGCTTACAAGATTGTTTGATATGTTAATTGCTAACAGTAAGGCAAAGGTTACAACAGGAAGTAAAGAGCTTGACAGCTTACTTTCATCTTACTACAGCTCATATACTAATACCAAGCCATATCCAGCAGGCTCAATATTCAAGAACATGCTTCTTGAGATTCTTCTGGTAGCAGTAGCGGCAGCTGTAAGTGCACTTGTAGTTATGCTTCTTGCAAAGGCATTTAACAAGGCTAATGTTACATATATGCAGGGCCTTGCAGTATATGCCATTACAGCAGTACTTGGTATACCAGCAGAGTTACTCAGCTGGGTAACAGGTCTTACATCAGTAGGATTCATTGACAGAATATCTTCATGCGTAACAGTATTTTCTAATGTAGCAGGATATGCATTTGTATACATAGCAATCCGTGCATTATGCAAGGATGAGAAGAAGATACCTCTAATAATGGCAATCTCATATGTTGCAGTTAATTTCCTTACATGGGTATTAAGACTTATGTTCTAATTAACAATTTGATAATTGATTATAATTAATGATTCCCGGCAGACCGGAAGTGTGAATACACAATGGTCTGCCGGGAATTTTTTATTATTTTTCAACTTTTTACAAATGTATTTCGTATATAAGTGTAAGAGAACTTATATCAAGGAGGTACTTATGGGGAGAAGAAAATGTTTAATTATTCCGGTCCTTATGGCAGGAATATTATTAATGGGAGGCTGCAGCAGACAGAGCATTGAAGATGTGAAGCGTTTTCAGGAGACAAGCAAAGCCGTAGAGAATCAGACCAATCAGACAGGAATTATTCAGGAGAACGAATCACGTGAGAACAAAGTTGATAATGTGTTTGCGGGAATGGTTTCAAGTAGTCCTAAATATGCTGAAAGATATTCAGATGTTGATATGGAGATTTATACAGGGAAACTGGTTACCAAATTTACATACAGTATAGGTGAAACAGCCATTGCTGAAAATGTTGATGAGTTATCCAAGCTGATGAGCGAGGAGGACATAGCTGAATATATAAAATATGATACTGAAACACCAGAAAAATTCAGTGCATATGACAAGATGATTAATGAAGATGGAACATTTGCAAATGATAGAAAAGGTATCAAGCAGGTTGCCCTGCTGATGAAGTTAAAGATTACTAATAATGGTGATGAAGATTTTCAGTTTCTGTCGAACGGATTCCGTTTGTATTGCTTCAGATATAACGAACAGGACGATGCAACGTATTATTCAACCATAGAAAGCAGACAATCATATCTTAATATTCATGATGACCATGAAATATTCAGACATCATCTTACAATTAAGCCGGGAGAAACTAAAGAGGTTGTTGCAATGGAGGTCATTCCTTATGAATTTGTTACTTCTTACACAAGAACAACTGCTAATGTTGGAGGTCAATATATAGATACATATAAGGATATAACAACAGATGGTCTTACTATAGATTCGTTGTATACATGCTACAGTACAACTGATAAAGCATTTCCTGTTGGGTCTCCGATAGTAAAGCTTGATATAGACAAGTAGCCGGGAGGAAAACAGTATGAAGGTGATGATTAAGACAGAGCTCGAAAGGGCATTTAAAAGCTGGAGTCTGTGGCTGGCTCTTATAATTGGGATGGGGTTAAGCATAGCACAGATTATAACCAGGATTATACCGGCAGCCATGAATCCGCTGATGGGATATATGCCTGATAATGCCACACTTATGCCGATAAGTGCATTTCAGGTGTGGATAGGTAATGGAGTATCATTTGAATACAGTCTGTTTATAAGGCTGATTCCGATACTGGCGGCTATGCCGTATGCAGTTACATATCTGTCAGATATTAAAAGTGGAATTATTAAGAATTATGTAACGAGAACAGCTAAGTTTAATTATCTTGCTGCCAAATATATTGCAGTGTTTGTGACGGGAGGTGTGGTAGTGGTTATGCCATTGCTTATTAATTACCTGACTGCGATAACTATTCTTCCATCACTTGTGTGGCCGGTTGGTGTATTTGCAAGTTCTCCAAAAAGTATATGGTCAGCAATATTTTATACACATCCACACATTTATATGATTATGTATATGATTCTGCTTTTTGTGTGCGGAGGTCTTATGGCAACAATAGCACTTATTGTATCTAATATAGTTAATAACAGATTTGTGGCTATGCTTGCACCATATATTATTACTGAATTTGCAAATGCGATACTGCGCATGTCTGATAAGAAATGGCTGAGAGGTATTGCACCGACAAAGCTTTTTAATATGGCACAGACCAATACAGGAGCATCGTTCATAGTGTATATAGCAGTATTACTGATACTTGGAGTTGTTGTGTATTTTATAGGAGGGCTTAAGCATGAAACATACTAAAGGCAGATTCAGCATAAGAAAGCACCCGTTTATAATTACATTTATAATAATGGCAGTAATTGCTGTAGTAGTTGCAGTTGGATATATAGATGTGAATCACAGATTTCCAGAGCCGGAAGAAGAAATTGTAGAGAAGGATGAATGGGTACAGTATTCTGATGGGATAAAGATTACGGTTACAGGAATTGATTACTGCACTGAACGGGAAGTTAATGAAAAATACAGCGCCAGTGTTAAGGAACTGGGCAGGTTTAATTATATAGTTTTAAAGGTTAAAGTTCAGAATGAGTCACAGGATAAGTTTAATATGTTCAGTATTGTGACAGACTCTAATCTTGTTATATACCCGGATGGATATGAAAATCAGGGAATGGTATGTGAAGATAATGTATCTGTTGATAAAGGCGAGGTCAAAGACTTTACACTGGCATATGTCATTAGTAAAAATTATCTGAGTGAAAAGAAGCTGGATAAGCTCCTTCATGAAGATATATATCTGTGTTTTAAGGCTTATCCAGTAAGACAGGCGATTGTAATCAGGGGTATAGATGGATGAAGAAATTAAAATTATTATTTAATGTAAGCGAGGCTGCACTTACGGCGGCTGTGTTTGTGTTAGTAACAGCGCTTGTACCGATGGATATAATTCTAAAACTTGTGAGTCAGTCCGTTATTAATGGAAATCCGTGCCTGTATGATGCACTTATCAGTGTGAATGTAAGTACAATGTGGAGATATGTTGTTCCATTTGTATTGTTTTATGTTCTTTATATTCAGAAATATGATTTGAACAGTGCAATAGTTATAAGAAGAAAGAATGTAAGAAATGTGTGGATTAATTCACAGATTAATATGGTTGTGGCAGCAGGATTTTTCTCTGCGTATATTACGGTGGTAACTTTAACAGCCGGGTATCTGATGACAGGAAAAGTATATAACTGGGATGAAAAATTCAGCAAGGCATTCATGGCAACAGGAGATATAGTACAGAACCGCCCATCACTGTGGCTTTTTATAATTGCATTTGTTATAGAAGCATTTGCAATACTGTATGTATCAGGCACGCTTATGATGATTATGTGGTGGCTTACTAATAACCAGTGGGCAGGTTTCCTTGCTGCCCTGGCTGTGAGCAGCTTTGAGAACATGGCGTATATGGGATTTCTTACATATTATTACAAGTTAAGAGGCAATATCTATATGAACGGTGTGCAGATATGGCGGAATATATTGTATCCGCTGATACTGTGTCTGGCTGTGTCACTGGTAACAACTGTTATTATCAGAAGAAAGGACTTTTTCAGATGAAAAATGTGATTTTTCAGATAAAATATGATTTCATTAATGGAATAGTGCATCAGTGGAAGAAATTTCTTCTGATTGCAGTGGTATATGCTGTTCTTATAACAGACTTTCTTGTGCGCTGTAAGACAAAACATTTTATGGGACAATACACATCATCGGATATCATATTATATATCTTTCGCGGGATGCGCTGGATTGTGGATGTACAGACAGATATTAATATTCCGACAGCATACATACTTCCTAATATTCTTATTGGCTTTGCAATAGGTAACTATCCATTCAAGGATATTAACGGTTATGGCGGAATGGTGCTTATGAGAGCAGGTAAGAAGCTGGTATGGTGGTTATCCAAATGTATATGGGCAGTGTTTACTGCATGTATCTGTTATGGAATCTTAATACTTGAGATAGCCGGTGTTTCGCTGGCAGGCGGAAGACTGAGCCTGCAGGTCAATAAACAGGTGTGTATCAGTATAGACGGTTACGACAAAACACTGATAAAGAATAATCCGAATCTTACAAGACTTACAGTGTATATGATTATTGTGGGGCTTCTCACAACAATTGCAATATGCCTTGTACAGATATGCGTTTCACAGATTATGGGACCGATTATCGGGTACATTGCTGTCGTAGTTATACTGATTATGGGAGTATTTTTCAGGTCATTCCTGTTTATAGGTAACGGCTTCATGGCGTTAAGAAATATTATGTATACACCCGAAGGCGGGAGCCTTACGCTGACGGTTATTGCAGATATTGTGCTGATAGTCGTTTCTGTAATTGCAGGATATGCTTCGTTTAGGCAAATGGATATATTAAAGAAAAGTGATTGGAGGGTGTAATTATGGTAATAAAGCTTACAAATGTTTCAAAGGTTATAAAGAAGGCAAAGGTTCTTGATAATGTTAATCTGGAACTTACAAGCGGTAAAGTGTATGGCTTAAAGGGAAAGAATGGCTCAGGAAAGACAATGCTTATGAGGGTTATATGCGGTCTTATATCAGCAACAGAGGGAACTGTTGAGATAGATGGCAAGATTCTTGGAAAGGATATGACATTTCCGGACAGTGTCGGAGTGCTAATAGAGAATCCCGCATTTATCGGTAATTATACAGGTTTTAAGAATCTTAAGGTGCTTGCTTCAATCCAGAACAGAGTTGATGATGAACATATAAGAGAGGTAATACGTCAGGTGGGGCTTGACCCTGATGATAAGAGAACTTACAGGAAGTATTCTCTTGGTATGAAGCAGAAGCTTGGAATTGCTGCAGCATACATGGAGAATCCTGACCTTATCATACTTGATGAGCCTATCAACGCACTTGATGAAGCAGGAGCAAAGCAGGTTCATGAGATACTTGAGGAACAGAAGAAGAGAGGCGCACTTATCATAATTGCATGCCACGATAAGGAAGAACTTGAGATGCTCTCTGACGAGATAATTGAGATTAGTGAAGGAAGAATCATAGAAAAGTAAAGGAAAAGGGCAGTCATACAGGTGAGTGTGACCGCCCTTTGATATCTAAATGCTTAATTTACCGCTGAATACTCCATCGTATTCATTAAAATAACTCTCTTCAAGCTTTCTCATCATAACTGTAACATAATCATCAATATAGCTTAATGATATATACATATTGCCGACGGAACTATCAATAATCTGCACTTTGATAAGAAGATTATTGTCTGCTCTGAAAGCTGCGCTTGCACCACATTTGAAATTATAATCAGGGAAGTTCTGGAAAACATTCTTTCCGAGTCCGAAATGCAGCTCGTGATTTCCTGTTGCATTAGTATAGAAAAATGTTCCTTCATCCCCGTTAAATGTGAGCTTTATGTCTGTTACACCACATGGATTAGTGTCAAATTCATAGCTCTGTCCGTTGATTTTGCTTATAAGGTCTGAACTATATTCGCCCGGTTCAACAAGAAGCTGGCGTGAATTTTCGAATTTCTGGAATTCTTTATAATCACCATTATCAGTACATGTATCAATATGGCTGTATACTTCTTCGTAAAATGTATCATATATCAGCTGTACTCCACCCTGACGACCCTGTGCATCAGCAGTGGTAACAAGAATAACATCTTTATCCGGGTAATATACGGCAAGCTGTCCACCCATACCAAAAAATGCATAACCATTGTGAGTTGTCATCCATATCTGGTAGCCATAGCCCTGCATTTCTTCCCATGAACCTGATTTTCCATAAGGGTCACTCTGCTTAACAGTTGCCTCCTTAAGATATCCGGAAGGCAGCAACTGCTTTCCATCAAGTTTACCATTCTGAGATACAACATACATAACCTTAAGGATATCCCGTGGTGTTGCACACATTCCTGAACCGCCCATGCTTACTTTTCCATCAGGAGATTTTAATATAAATGCTTCTTTAGAAAAACTCAATTCATCTAAGAATTTCGTTCTCAGATAATCAAGCAGTTCCATACCAGTGAGCTTTTCAACAAGCGCACCCAATGTATGTGTTGAAGCTGTATCATAAGAGAAATTAGTCCCTGGAACGTGGTCGGGTGTAACAGTAAAGAAAGAACCTACCCAGTCAGGAGAGTCTCCGATTTTGTATGCATTTTTATCGTGACATGTTCTCATTGTGAGCATCTGCCTTATTGTGAGCATCTGCATATATGGGTGCACGCCTGTTTCTGGCTGCTTTTCAGGAAAATAATCTGCAATATGGTCATCAAGTGAGATTCTCCCTTCATCTGCAAGCAGTCCGATGGCAAGTGAAACGAAAGATTTGGTGACAGAAAACATTCTGTGGAGAGTGTCTTTCGTGTATGGTGCATAGTAGCTTTCCATACATATCTTACCGTGTCGCATGACAATTATGCTGTGCATAGGAATGTTGTTATATTCAAGCTTTCTGGCAAAGCTGATAAGTCCTGTGGAAGATATTCCTACATCTTCTGGTATTACCTTTTCAAAGTCTAACATTGTTGTCCTCCAAGATAGTTGTAATGATTAAACACAATAATTGTTTCCATTATAGTCCTTTTGTGTATATACTGTAAATCAAAAAATAAGAATCTTTAAATTAAATCCAATATGGTATATACTTAATGCAAATATGCCAGAGGGCATGAAGGAGAAGGAAATGATAGATTTATTACTTAAGAGGTTCATAAAAGATTATGATAAGACGAAGAACCCTGAAGTCCGTACAAGATACGGTGTGTTTGCCGGGATTGTGGGGATAATCTGTAATCTTATATTGTTTTTAGCAAAGATAATTGCAGGAGTGCTTACGGCATCAGTTTCAATTATGGCGGATGCAGTCAATAACCTATCGGATGCAGGATCTTCAATTGTTACACTTATAGGTTTTAAGCTTGCAGGAAAGCCGGCTGATTATGAACATCCGTATGGTCATGGAAGAATTGAATATATATCAGGCTTCATAGTATCAGGAGCAATTATAATTATGGGCTTTGAACTGCTGACAACATCATTCAGGAAAATACTTCATCCTACGCCGCTTGAGGTATCTGTGTCATCTCTTATAATACTTGTATTATCAATTCTTATGAAAATGTGGATGGCTAAATTCAACAAATATCTTGGCAATAAGGTGGATTCTGCTGCAATGAAGGCTACAGCAACAGACAGCTTATCAGACTGTGTTGCAACATCAGTAGTCCTTATAGGAGTGCTTCTTACACTGTTTTCTGATATTAATATAGATGGAATAGCAGGAGTTGTTGTTGCAGTATTTGTAATATTAGCTGGTTTCGGTGCGGCGAAAGATACATTGCAGCCACTTCTTGGTCAGCCACCAACTAAAGAATTTGTACAGGAACTTGAGAATATTGTTCTTCAGGATAAGCATATAATAGGAGTTCACGACCTTATTGTGCATAATTACGGTCCGGGCAGAGTATATGCATCGCTTCATGCAGAGGTTCCGGCTAATATGGATATGATGGAAGCACATGATTATATAGATATGGCTGAAAGAAGAGTTGAAAAGCGCATGAAATGCTTTATAAGCATACATATGGATCCGGTAGTTACAGATGATGAGGTGATAAATCATTTGCGAAAGATGACTACTGAGATTGTAAAGTCAGTAGGTGAGGAACTGGATATACATGATTTCAGGACTGTTAAAGGTCCATATATAACGAATCTTATATTTGATGTGCTTGTTCCTTATAATTATCATCTTTCAGATGATGAGATAAAGAAACAGATTCAGAAAAGAATCACGGAGAAGCAGAGTGAGTGCCGCGCCGTGATTAATATTGATAAAAGTTATATAGGCTGATTAAATCCAGCCGCCATCAAGAGTTATTATCTGACCGGTAAGATAGCTGTTCATTCCGGAAAGAGATTTAACAAGTTCAGCAACTTCCTGCGGGTCTCCAAACCGGCCTGCAGGAATCTCTTCGGCAAGTTCTGCTTTGTCATCATCTGAGAGATGACCGTTCATCTCTGTGTCAATAGCTCCGCAGGCAACAGCGTTGACCTGAATACCACTAGGAGCAAGTTCTTTTGCAAGTGCCATTGTAAATGAATTGACTGCCCCCTTGGTTGCTGAATATGCAACTTCACAGCTTGCACCATATAATCCCCACACAGAAGATATATTAATAATCTTACCACAGTGCCTTTTCATCATATCTTTAACGGCAAAATGGCAGCAGTTAAAGACAGAATCTATATTAGTGTTACATATCCTGTGCCACTCATCTTCGCTCATATCCTGAAAAAGCCCGACAACGGATATTCCGGCATTGTTGATAAGCACATCAACCTGCCCGAAACGCTGAAGGCACATGTCAAACATTTTCTGTACATCACTGTAATTTCCCATATTGCCTGCAAATGTTTCACATTCACTTCCTTTTTCCTCAATAATGGATTTTACTTCATTTAGTTTATCCACATTATTCACACAGTTAATAACAATATTAGTATCTTTTCCAGCGAGTTCTATTGCAATGGCTCTTCCGATTCCTCGGGAAGCTCCTGTTATAACTATAGTTTTTTTCATGATAATATGCCTCTCTTAAAACGATTTGATTTTAATAATATCGTTATTATAATACAGGAAAATACTGGATATTTCCATATAAAAATTAAAAACATATATTGACAAAAACTGCCTTGTGCATACTTACCAAAAAGAAATTCAGATTGTATTTATTTCAATAATTGCTTGACAGGATTTGAAAATGCCTTAAAAAGTTTTCCACATTTTTAAAGACTGATTTTATCTAAAATAAGACTTATCAACCAAGTTATCCACATTATCCACAATTATCCACAATATTTTGTTATTAATTTAGTATACCTGGAACAGAATAAATGTTTTGTTAATATTTGCAAAAAATTAGAAAACTTACTTATGACACTTGACATATTTGCATAAAATAATTAAAGGACATACTTGTTAATTTACAAATATATGATATAATACTTACATAAAATAAGTATACAGAAATGTATCTTAGGTCGTGTTAGCTGCATGTGTATATATTCTTTCGACACATGTGGTGATTTAAGAAGGAAGAATGTCTGATAGATTTTATAAAAGAGAAGGTTGGAAAGGAATTACGATCAGATTCTTACCTCTGCCCACGATTATAAAACACGTAAAGGAGTTGGACATCATGAGATTTATAATTACAGGAAGAAATATTGATATAACAGAGGGATTAAAGTCAGCAGTAGAGGAGAAGCTTGGAAAGCTTGACAGATTCTTTGCGCCAGAGACAGAAGTTAATGTAACTTTGAGTGTGGAAAAAGAAAGACAGAAGATTGAGGTAACTATTCCGGTTAAGGGTAACATCATAAGAAGCGAGCAGGTAAGCAGCGATATGTATGTTTCAATTGATCTTGTCGAAGAGGTTATCGAGCGTCAGTTAAAGAAGTATAAGAATAAGATTGTTGACAAGCAGCAGAATGCAGCAGCATTTGCACAGGAATTCGTAGAGAAAGATTATGATGATGATGAGGTTAAGATTATCAGAACCAAGAGATTCGGAATCAAACCAATGGATCCTGAAGAAGCATGTGTTCAGATGGAGCTTCTTGGGCATAATTTCTATGTGTTCTTTAATTCAGAGACAGAAGAAGTTAATGTTGTTTACAAGAGAAAAGGCAACACATATGGTCTGATTGAACCAGAACTTGATTAGTATGCTTTTTCACGTCATATAGGTTTATCCTCTTTTTCAGAATACCGTCTGCCGGTTAGTGCCGGTAGGCGGTATTTCTCTGTATGTATAAGAAATCTATTTATAAAATTTTAATGGTTTAACTTTACTTGATAGAATATCTAAATAGTGGTACAATTACAACACAAATAGGCTTTTATAAGGAGATATATAAAGTAATGGGATTAGCTCAGAAATTATTTGGAACACACAGCGAACATGAATTGAAAAGAATATATCCAATTGCAGATAAGATTGAGAGTTACAGAGAATCTTATGGCAGGTTAAGCGATGAAGAACTTAAAGGAAAGACTAAGGAGTTTAAGGATAGATTAGCTAAAGGGGAGACTCTTGATGACATTCTTCCGGAAGCATTTGCAACAGTAAGGGAAGCGGGCAGGAGAGTTCTTGGTATGGAACATTATCATGTTCAGCTTATCGGAGGAATTATTCTTCATCAGGGAAGAATTGCCGAGATGAAGACTGGTGAAGGTAAGACACTTGTGTGTACACTTCCAGCATATCTTAATGCACTTACTGAAGAGGGCGTAATCGTAGTTACTGTTAATGATTACCTTGCTAAGCGAGATGCTGAGCAGATGGGTATGATACATGAATTCTTAGGCCTTAAGGTTGGCGTTGTATTACACGACTCAACAAGAGAAGAGAGACAGGCTGCATATGGAAGTGATATTACATATGTAACTAACAACGAACTTGGTTTCGATTATCTTCGTGATAATATGGCTATATATAAGAGTGAACTTGTATTAAGAAATCTTAAGTACTGTATTATAGATGAGGTCGATTCTGTTCTTATTGATGAGGCGCGTACACCTCTTATTATTTCAGGACAGAGCGGAAAATCTACTAAATTATATGAACTCTGTGATATACTTGCAAGGCAATTACAGCGAGGCGAATATAAGGGTGAGAGAACTAAGATGCAGGCAATCATGAACGAGGAAGTTGAAGAAGATGGAGACTTCATCGTTAATGAGAAGGATAAGGTAGTTAACCTTACTGAACAGGGTATTCACAAGGTTGAGCAGTTCTTCCATATAGATAATTATGCGGATCCTGAGAATCTTGAAATTCAGCATAATGTTACACTTGCACTTCGCGCTCATAATCTTATGTTCAGGGATAAGGATTATGTTGTTAAAGATGATGAGGTACTTATAGTAGATGAATTTACAGGCCGTATTATGCCAGGACGTCGTTATTCAGATGGTCTTCATCAGGCGATAGAAGCCAAAGAGCATGTTAAGGTTAAGAGAGAGAGTAAGACTCTTGCAACTATTACATTCCAGAACTTCTTTAATAAGTTTGAGAAGAAGGCTGGTATGACAGGTACAGCTCTTACAGAAGAGAAGGAATTCCGTGAAATCTATAACATGGACGTTGTTGAAGTGCCAACTAACAAGCCTGTTATAAGAGTTGATTATAATGACGCTGTATTTAAGACTAAGAAAGGCAAATTTAATGCTGTTGTACAGTCTGTTATTGAATCTCATGAAAAAGGACAGCCTGTTCTTGTTGGTACAATAACAATTGAGACGTCTGAGCTTCTTAGTGAGATGTTAAGAAAGAAGGGCATACCTCATAATGTACTTAATGCGAAGTATCATGAGTTAGAGGCACAGATAGTATCAGAGGCAGGACGTCATGGTGCAGTTACTATTGCTACTAACATGGCTGGTCGAGGAACTGATATTAAGCTTGATGATGAGGCTGTTGCTGCAGGTGGTCTTAAGATTATTGGTACAGAAAGACATGAAAGCCGTCGTATTGATAACCAGTTACGTGGACGTTCTGGACGACAGGGAGATCCTGGTGAATCAAGATTCTACATTTCTCTTGAAGATGATCTTATGAGGCTGTTTGCACAGGAAAGACTTATGAATATATTCAACAGTCTTGGGGTATCTGAGGATGAGCAGATTGAGCATAAGATGTTAAGCAAGGCTATAGAGACAGCTCAGAAGAAGATTGAGACTAATAACTTTGGTATCAGAAGCCATCTTCTTGAATATGATCAGGTTATGAATGAGCAGAGAGAGATTATGTACGCAGAACGTAGAAGAGTTCTTGATGGGGAAAGCATGCGTAATTCTATCATGAAGATGATAACTGATTATGTAGAGAATGTAGTTAACCGCTGTGTAAGTGAAGATAAAGATGCTAACGAATGGGATTATGATGAGATTAATGAGCTTCTTCTTCCAACTATTCCTATTGAGAGAGTGGAATACAGAGAGAATATTAAGAATAAGAATGAATTAATACATGATCTTAAGGAAAAGGCTGTTAAACTCTATGAGGATAAAGAGGCACTCTTCCCAGAGGCTGAGCAGATAAGAGAAATCGAGCGAGTAATCCTTCTTAAGGTAATTGACAGAAAGTGGATGGATCATATCGATGATATGGATCAGTTAAAGCAGGGTATCGGTCTTCAGGCACTTGGACAGAGAGATCCTGTTGTCCAGTATAAGATGATGGGTTATGACATGTTTGATGAGATGACTGCAGGAATTACAGAGGATACCGTAAGACTTCTTATGCATATTCAGGTTGAGCAGAAGGTTGAAAGAGAACAGGTTGCCAAGGTAACAGGTACTAATAAGGACGAAGGACCATCTGTTAAGGGACCAGCGAGAAGAACAGAGAAGAAGATATATCCTAATGATCCATGCCCATGCGGAAGTGGCAAGAAATATAAGAATTGCTGCGGAAGACAGGCATAAGTTTATAAGAGACATCAGGGCGCGGAATGCTTGAAATATCAGCGTCCGCGCCTATTATTTTGGAGGACATATGGTAGAGTTAGACCAGTTTAGATACAGAATTTCAGGATACGATAAGCCTATGGCTCAGATTAAGAATTCTCTGGATCTTGACAATAAGCAGAAAAGGATTGAAGAATTAGAGGCTGATATGGAATCTCCGGGATTCTGGGATAATCCGGATAAATCACAGAATGCAATGAAAGAGCTTAAAGGCTTAAAGGATGCATTTGAAAGATACAATGAGCTAGAAACAGGACTTGATGATGTTAAGACACTTATTGAGATGGCAGAAGAATCTAATGATCAGTCGCTTATTCCAGAGATAGAAGAAGAGATAACGGGGCTTGAAGACAAGATGGAAAGTTTAAGGATTGAGACATTGCTTTCTGGAGAACATGATGCATGTGATGCCATTCTTACACTTCATGCAGGAGCAGGAGGAACAGAAAGCTGTGACTGGTGTCAGATGCTTTTCAGAATGTATACAAGATGGGCGGAAAGTCACGGATATACAACAGAAACACTTGATTATCTTGAAGGTGAAGAAGCAGGAATTAAGTCGGTTACTATAGAGATAAGAGGAGAGAATGCATATGGACATCTGAAATCTGAACATGGTGTTCACAGACTTGTAAGAATATCTCCATTCAATGCGGCAGGTAAGAGACAGACTTCTTTCGTATCATGTGACGTAATGCCTGATATTAATCAGGATATAGATATTGAGATTAATGATGATGATTTAAGAATTGATACATATCGTTCAAGTGGTGCAGGTGGACAGCACATTAATAAAACGTCATCAGCAATCAGAATTACACATCTTCCTACAGGAATTGTTGTACAGTGTCAGAATGAAAGATCTCAGCACCAGAATAAAGATAAAGCTATGCAGATGTTAAAGGCTAAGCTCTATCTTTTAAAGGAGGCTGAGAATGCAGAGAATTTATCTGGAATCAGAGGAGATGTCAAGGATATTAATTTCGGAAGCCAGATAAGAAGTTACGTTCTTCAGCCATATACAATGGTTAAGGATAACAGAACTAATAAGGAAGTTGCTAATGCGGGCAGCGTACTTGATGGCAATATCGATCCGTTTATCAACGCGTATCTTACATGGATAAGCACAGGAAAGACTGAAGAATAATGAAAGGTGGTATATCAGTATGGCAGATTACATAAAACCAGTAATTTTCAGATTAGGGAATCAGCAGTTTGGAGTGGATATTAATCTTGTTCAGTCTATAGAAAGAGAGATTAATATTGTAAGAGTTCCCAATGCAATGAAATATATAAGTGGAATTGTTAATCTGAGAGGGGAGGTTATTCCTGCATTCAGTTTAAGAAAAAAGTTTGGCACAGATGACAATGTTGGTGTGATTGGAGAAGACAGTACAGTAATTGTAAATATACCTGGTGTTGTCAAGCTTGCTCTTGAGGTTGATGAGGTGCTTGAAATAGGTGATATTGATGCTCAGAGCATTGTACAGATGCCGGCGCTTGCGAAGACTGTTGATACAGAATATCTTGACAGGGTTGCCAATGTTAATGGACAGCTTGTTATTCTTCTAGATGTTGAAAAATTACTTACGCAGTCAGAAGCAGAGAGTGTTAAGAAATTCACAGAAGATATGAATGATAATGACGGAGGTGCTGCTAATGTCTGATGCTAAGTTTGAGAGAAATGCAGGCATACTTATGCCTGTAAGTTCATTACCATCACCATATGGTATAGGAACATTTGGCAAGGATGCATATGATTTTGTTACATTTGTTAAAGAATGTAATCATAAGTACTGGCAGGTACTTCCGTTAGGACCAACTACTTATGGTGACAGCCCATATCAGTCATATTCTGCATTTGCAGGTAATCCGTACTTTGTTGATCTTGATATGCTTATTGAGGCTGGATTCTTGTTAAAGTCAGAGGTTATTTCAAGAGACTGGGGTGATGGAATTGTGCCTGTAAATGTTTCTGAAGATGACGCTGTTAATGGAAGATTCGGAACCTACAGAGATGGAAATATTGGTGACGAAAGATATGTCAGTTATGAAAAGATATATAATAACAGATTTGACATATTAAGGATTGCTTATAACAGATTTAAGGCTGCATGTGCAGAAAGCAAGAAGACGCTTGCAAAGGGGCTTCCTCTTTATAAGCAGTTTGATAATTTTGTTAAAGATAATGCAGACTGGCTTGAGGATTATGCTCTGTTTATGGCATTGAAGTCACATTTTAACAATGTCTCATGGGGTGAATGGGAAACTGACATAAAGTTCAGAAAGCCTGAGGCAATGAGCCGATATGAAGAGCAGCTTTCTGATGATATAGGATACTGGAAATTCATACAGTTTGAATTCTACTTACAGTGGAATGCGCTTAAACAATATGCTAATAGTAATGGTATAGAGATTATAGGTGATATACCTATTTATATGGGATATGACAGCGTAGATGTATGGGCTAATCAGGGAGAATTCCAGCTGGATGAGAATCTAACACCAATAAAGGTTGCAGGTGTACCACCTGATGCATTCTCTGATGCGGGACAGAAATGGGGAAATCCTCTTTATGATTATGATAAAATGGAAGCAAATGGATTCAGCTGGTGGAGAAAGAGAATGGCAGCTTCAGCAAAACTATATGATGTCATAAGAATTGATCATTTTATAGGAATTGTGAAGTACTATACAATTCCAGCAGACATGCCTGATGCAAGACAGGGTGAGTACAGACAGGGACCGGGACAGAAGCTGCTTGATGTTATTAATGAATCTATCGGTGATAAGAAGATTATTGCTGAAGACTTAGGCGTTGAAGTTCCTGAAGTAGCAAAGATTCTTAAAGAAAATGGATATCCGGGAATGAAGGTTCTTGAATTTGCATTTGGTGGAGACAGAAAGAATCCGCATCTGCCATATAATTATACACAGAATCTTGTATGCTATGGTGGAACTCATGATAACGAAACGCTGCTTGGTTTCTTTGAGGACAGAGGCGACTGGGAGTTAGGATATGCTTATGACTATCTTGATACAAGAGATAAGGGAAGAATGGTTGATCAGGTGTTCAGGGCTGCGTATTCAAGTGTTGCTGTTCTTACAGTATTTGCAGTTCAGGACATTCTCAAACTTGGAAATTGGGCAAGAATGAATTTGCCATCAAGCATGGGTAATAACTGGAAATGGCGAATGCAGAAAGGACAGTTAGGCCAGCACGAACTGGAATGCATGAGATATCTTGCAAGCGTATTTGATAGAGAAAGAAAGTAATATTAGATGGGGCAGGGAATTATCAATATATTTCCTGCCCCTTTTTTGAAGAAAAAACAAAAAATAGTATAATAGTACTATTTACATATTCCTGATTAGTGGTATTATATTCATATAAAGAGACAAGTTAATATATTGGCAAAGTAGTCGAAAGGCTATGACGCAAAGCCAAGGGTCTTAACTGATTTTATCAGAATGACAGCCGGTTGCATTACAATCAACGCAAATGATTCGTATTATTCAGGCATCCGGTAATCGGATGTTTTTTTATTATATGGTTCAACGGGGGAACTGATTATGAAAAAGAATAATTCTAAAAAGTGGATCAAAACAATAACAATAACAACAGCGGTACTTGTATTTGCAGCTGGTGCGGTATTTGCATTAAAGTCAGCAGGTACAGCTAATACAGATAAAGATAGTGCTGATACAGTAGTTGCGGCAGCTAATGAAGCAACAGATTTAGTGGTTAAAGAAACAGCTTCAGAGAAAGAAACAGAAGTTATTACAGAGACAGCCGCTACAGAGGCAGTAACAGAACAGAGCAGTACAATTGCAGAGATTCAGCCACAGACAGAGGCTGCAACAGAAGCAGTTCAGGAGCCAGAAGTTACAGAGGCTGTTACAGAGTTACCTGTTGTACAGACTCCATCAGATGCAAGAGTTGCACAGGTTATAGCAGGAATTAATGCTGAGCGTGAGGCAGCTGGTGTGGCAGCGGTTACATATGATGTGACACTCACAGATATGGCACAGGTAAGAGCATCAGAGAATGCAGCTAATGATTACTTTGTTATAGAGAATGGTAAGCATAAAAGACCAGATGGAAGAAAAGCTTCTTCAATATGTGAAGATTATGGACAGAGTGGAAGCTTCGGCGAGGTTATGGGAAGATATCAGGAAACTCCTGATGAGATAGTAACTGGCTGGCATAATTCAGCAACACATTATGCATGTATGACAAGCAGTAAGTATAACAGAGTTGGTGTGGGTATTGCAGCAGATTCAGAAGGATATCTTTACTGGGTAGCAATCTTCATGGATTAATTTTAAATAGACAATAGATTACATAATATAGATACAACTTAATATGGTAAGAACAATGTATTTGCGGCGTTGTTTTTATAAAGCTTCATTAGAAGCGGAAACCCTCACATTCCTCTCCCGTTGTGTGAGGGTTTCTTTTTGCGCGAGTAGCGCGGAGAATATACTTAATGAAAGGACAGGCATGCTTGCATGGCCTGTCCTTTTGTTAAGTATATTCGAGAAGCACCGCGACAATGCCATAACGAAGTTATGGCATCTGCGCTACTCGCAAGGAGAATATAATTATATGCTTGCAATGTGTATACATATATGGTAATATTCTTTGTGCGGTAGACAGTTGTTTATCAGAGAAAGACATTGAAGAACAATTGTCTTTGTAAAACGGACAATAGAAAGGTATAGACGCAGTATGGCAGATAATATTAAGTATTATGTCGTTAAGCAAAAGGCTCTGCCTGAGGTTCTGCTTAAGGTAGCGGAGACGAACAGAATTATTGAGACTGAAAATATATCTGTTGCAGATGCTACAGAGAAAGTTGGAATAAGCAGAAGTTCTTATTACAAGTATAAGGATGATATTTTTCCGTTTAGAGAGAATGTAAAGGGGAAAACCATTACATTTGTATTGTCTATGGACGATGAACCAGGGCTGCTTTCCCTGGTATTGAAGAAGGTTGCAGAATTCAAGGCAAATATTCTTACTATTCATCAGACAATTCCGGTTAATGGGATTGCATCACTGACGCTTAGTGTGGATATTCTTCCGACTACAGGAGATTCTTCAGAAATGATAGAGCAGATAGAAAGACTTAAAGGGGTAAGATATCTTAAGATATTAAGCAGTGATGCATCTATCTGATATATAAGCAATTAAAGAAAACGGAGGCAGATATGGCAAAGATTGCAGTGTTAGGTTATGGAACAGTAGGATCAGGAGTGGTTGAGGTACTGAATACTAATGGTGCTTCAATTGCAAAGAGAGCAGGAGATACTATTGAGGTTAAGAGTGTACTTGATTTAAGAGATTTTCCGGGAGATCCAATTCAGGAAAAAATCGTTCATGATATAGATCTTATAATTAATGACCCTGAGATAGAGGTTGTTGTTGAGGTTATGGGTGGTGTAGAGCCAGCATTTACATTTGTTAAGAAGGCACTTGAAGCAGGAAAGAGCGTGTGTACATCTAATAAGGCACTTGTTGCTGCACATGGTCCTGAGCTTCTTGAGATGGCTAAAGAAAGAAGACTTAATTTTATGTTTGAGGCATCTGTAGGTGGAGGAATTCCAATTATCAGACCACTTAACCAGTCTCTTACAGCAGATGAGATTACTAAGATTACAGGTATTCTTAATGGAACAACTAACTATATTCTTACTAAGATGAGCAGAGAAGGAATCTCATATCAGGAGGTTCTTAAAGAGGCACAGGCACTCGGATATGCAGAAAAAAATCCTGAGGCTGATGTTGAAGGTTACGATGCATGCAGAAAAATAGCGATTCTTACATCGCTTGCATTTGGAAATACAGTGAAATTTGAGGAAGTGTATACAGAGGGAATAACAAAGATTTCTAATGAAGATTTTGCATATGCTAAAGAGCTTGGAAGTGTTATCAAGCTTCTTGCAACAAGCTACAGTAAGGATGGCAAGGTATATGCAATCACAGCACCATTTATGATTGACAGTACACATCCATTATATAATGTTAATGACGTTCTTAACGGAATCTATGTACATGGCAATGTATTAGGAGATGTAATGTTCTTCGGAGCAGGAGCCGGAAAGCTTCCAACAGCAAGCGCTGTAGTATCAGATGTAGTTGACTGTGTTAAGCATAAGGGTAAAAATGTTATGACAATCTGGAGTTCAGTAAAGCAGGAACTTGGTGATACATTTGACGAGACAAGAAAGTTCTTTGTAAGAATTAATGGCGATGATGTCCGGGCAGCTAAGGCAGCATTTGGTGAAGGACAGGTTGTTAAGGTTGATGGAATTAACGGAGAGTTCGGATTTGTTACAGAACCTATGACAGAGAGAGCATTTGAAGATGCTAAGGATAAGGTTTCTGTTATAAGCAGAATCAGAATAGATGATACTAAATTACAGTAATAATATAAGGGAGAAAAGTAATGATTAAAGTAGTTAAATTTGGTGGAAGTTCACTTGCAAGCGCAGAGCAGTTTAAGAAGGTTGGCAATATTATCCGTGCTGATGAGGACAGAAAGTATGTGGTTCCTTCAGCACCTGGAAAGAGATTTCCAGAGGATACTAAGGTTACTGATATGCTTTACAAATGTTACGCAGAGGCAGAAGCTGGTAAGAATATTGAGAAGAGTCTTAAGGCAATAGAGGAAAGATACAATGAAATTATCAAGGGACTTGGACTTAAGCTTTCATTAAAGGAACAGTTCGAGACAATTAAGAAGAATTTTGAGGCACTTGCAGGAAAAGATTATGCAGCTTCAAGAGGTGAATATCTTAATGGCATTATCATGGCTAACTATCTTGGATATGAGTTCATAGACGCTGCTACAGTTATCTGCTTTGATAAGGATGGAGAGTTTGATTCAGAAAAGACTAATGCAGTGTGTGAAGCAAAGTTTGCTAATATTGAAAGAGCAGTTGTACCTGGTTTTTACGGAGCAATGCCAAATGGAAAGGTTAAGACATTTTCAAGAGGCGGTTCTGATGTAACAGGATCAATCGTTGCAAGAGCACTTAAGGCTGATATGTATGAGAACTGGACAGATGTATCAGGCTTCCTTGCAGCAGATCCAAGAATTGTAAATAATGCAAAGCCAATCAACGTTATTACATATAAGGAATTAAGAGAGCTTTCATACATGGGTGCATCAGTGCTTCATGAATCAGCTATCTTCCCTGTAAGAAAGGGTGGAATTCCTATCAATATCAAGAATACTAATGCTCCGGAAGATAAGGGAACAATGATTGTTGAGACAACATGTAATATGCCGGAATACACAATTACTGGTATTGCAGGTAAGAAGGGATTCGTTGCAATCAGCATTGACAAGGATATGATGAATTCAGAAATCGGATTCTGTAGAAAGGTTCTTTCAGTATTCGAGGATAACGGAATCTCAATCGAACATATGCCTTCAGGAATTGATACTATGACAGTATTTGTTCACCAGGATGAATTTGTAGAGAAGGAACAGAAGGTTCTTGCACAGATTCATAAGGCAGTTAATCCTGACTCTGTTGAACTTGAAGCTAACCTTGCACTTATTGCAGTAGTTGGACGTGGAATGAAGAACAGTACGGGTATAGCAGGTAATATTTTCTCAGCACTTGCAAAAGCTAAGATTAATGTTAAAATGATAGATCAGGGATCTTCAGAGCTTAACATCATCATTGGTGTAAGAAACAGATACTTTGAGGATGCTATTAAGACTATCTATGGAGTATTTGTTCCAGAAGAATAATAAGTAAACAGGGGGATAAGGGATATGAAAGAAGCTAAGAATGAGCTGTTACAGTTTGTTGGCGGTGTAATAATGCTTGTTGTAGGACTGTACATATTGTCACAGAAAGTTATGGTATCATCTTCATATGGGTTCTTCTCATTATGGGGTGGCAGGTTCTCATCAGGTCTTATTATGGTACCGTTAATAATCGGAATTGTGTGGATGTTTGCTACAGGAGGCTCATTTGTATCAAAAGTATTTACAGTACTTTCAGTGATACTTATAATCGCTTCGATTATTGCATCAACAAGAATATGGCTTGTATCTATTACAATGTACGAATGGGTTCTTATACTCGTTCTTATATTTGGCGGTGCCGGTTTGGTTGCCAAGGTGTTATTTGCTAACAATAAGTCAGAAAAGTCAAAAAAAGACAAAACAGAAAGTACAGGCAGTTATACATCAAGAGTAGATGATGAACTTGATAAGATGAAAAAGAATATGAAGTAAATTTCATTCCCCGCACATGGAGTGCGGGGATTCTTGCGTTTATGCAACTGTTGATAAACTTTGATGAAATTGATATAATTAAATGTAATATGCGTATGAAAACGGAGGAAGATTAATGGATATCGCAAAGAAAATAGCAGAAGAACTGGAAATTAAGGTTACGCAGGTAGAGGCTGCTGTTAAACTTATAGATGAGGGGTGTACAATCCCTTTTATTGCAAGATACAGAAAGGAAGTTACAGGAGCGTTAAATGATGAACAGCTCCGTAATCTTGATGAGAGATTAAAGTATTTAAGAAACCTTGAAGACAGAAAGGCTCAGGTTCTCGCAAGCATTGAAGAACAGGGGAAGCTTACAGAAGAACTTAAGGCTGCTATTACAGCAGCAGAAACAATGGTTCTTGTAGAAGATCTTTACAGACCATATAAGCAGAAGAGAAGAACAAGAGCAACAATTGCGAAAGAGAAAGGTCTTGAACCACTTGCGCAGTTTATATTTGAACAGCAGACTACAGAAGATGTAGAAGTTAAGGCAGCAGAATTTATCAGTGATGAAGAGGGTAAGGAAGTTGCTACAGCGCAGGATGCAATAGCAGGTGCATTAGATATAATTGCAGAGCAGATATCAGATGTTGCAGACTACAGAACATATATCAGAGACATCACAATGAAAGAAGGAAAGCTTGTTGTAACAGCCAAAGATGAAAAGGCTGAGTCTGTATATGAGAATTATTATGATTACAGCGAGGCACTTTCGACAATTCCGGGACACAGAATTCTTGCAATTAACAGAGGAGAGGATGAGAAGTTTCTTACTGTCAAGGTAGAAGCACCGGAAGAGAGAATATTAAGATATCTTGAGAAGAATATTCTTAAAGACAATGCATTTACAGCAGAATACCTTAAGAACTGTATAGCAGATGCATATGGAAGACTTATTGCACCAGCTATTGAAAGAGAGATAAGAAGCAGCCTTACAGAGACAGCAGAGGATGGGGCAATCAAAGTTTTTGGAAAGAATCTTGAACAGCTTCTTCTTCAGCCACCTATTGCTGGCAAGGTTGTTCTTGGCTGGGATCCGGCTTTCAGAACAGGCTGCAAGCTTGCAGTTGTAGACCCTACAGGTAAGGTGCTTGCAACTAAAGTTATATACCCTACAGAACCACACAATAAGGTGGCAGAATCTAAGGCAGAGGTTAAGAAGCTTATAGATAAGTACCACGTTAATCTTATTTCGTGTGGTAACGGAACAGCTTCAAGAGAATCAGAGAAGATTATTTCAGATATGATACATGAGATGAATCTTCCTGTTGATTATGTAATTACTAACGAAGCGGGTGCTTCTGTATATTCAGCAAGTAAGCTTGCAACTGAGGAATTTCCTGATTTTGATGTTGCACAGAGAAGTGCAGTTTCAATAGCGAGACGAGTTCAGGATCCATTGGCAGAGCTTGTCAAGATTGATCCGAAATCAATCGGAGTAGGTCAGTATCAGCATGATATGAACCAGAAGAAGTTAGAGAACACACTTACAGGAGTTGTTGAGGACAGCGTTAATAAGGTCGGAGTAGACTTAAATACTGCATCGGCTTCACTTCTTGAGTATATTTCAGGTATATCCAAGGCAGTAGCCAAGAATATAGTTGAATACAGAGAGACTAACGGAAGATTCACTAACAGAAAACAGCTTTTAAAAGTTGCAAAGCTTGGACCTAAGGCATTTGAACAGTGTGCCGGATTCATGAGAATCTCAGACGGAGATAATCCGTTAGACGCAACAAGCGTACATCCGGAAAGTTATGAGGCAGCAACTAAGCTTCTTACACTTTTAGGTTATGATATTAATTCAATAACATCAGGAGAACTTATAGGACTTAAAGGCAAAGTTGAAGATTTTGCCAAGATGGCAGATGAACTTGGAATAGGAACAATGACACTTGAAGATATCATTAAAGAACTTGAGAAGCCTGGAAGAGACCCAAGAGATGAGATGCCTAAGCCGATATTAAGAAAAGATGTCCTTGATATGAAGGATTTAACACCGGGCATGATACTTAAGGGAACAGTCAGAAATGTTATCGACTTCGGAGCATTTGTTGATATCGGAGTACATCAGGACGGACTAGTACACATTTCCCAGATGAGCAGCACAAAGAGAGTTGAGCACCCTCTTGATGTTGTAAGTGTAGGAGATGTCGTAGATGTAAGGGTTATAGATGTTGATATCCCGAAGGCAAGAATTTCACTTTCAATGATACTTGATGAGAAAGAAGCAGCTAACAGAAAGTACACTAAGGATAATTCTAAGAATAAGAATAACAGAAACAATGGCAAAGGAAACAGACAGGACAGAAAGCCTAAGAAGGAAGGTCTTAACCTTTCAGGTCTTGCTAAGTTCATGCATTAATAGGAGTACTGTATGGAAGATAGAATTGAATTTGACAGCGTAATTACAGAGAAAGCACTTAATGATTTCAAGATGTATCATGTTTTTCACAATGTTGGGGGAGTGTTTGGATATGTATTTGCAGCATTTGCAATAGTTATGTGTGTGCTTGGCGTAATATTCAAAATGTCTCCTAAATATATAGTCATGATGGGACTTTTTGGAGTATTTTTCTTCTTTTATCCAATTGTTAATATGAGGCTTGGAACAAAGAAGCAGATGAAAACAGTTGCAGCATTTAAAGAGCCGATGCATTATAGTGCCGGGGAAGACAAGATAATTGTAAGCCAGGGAGAGATGTCAGAAGAACTTGCATGGGAGCAGATATACAAGATAAGATTCACAGGAAGCAATCTTATTCTGTATCTTTCATCTGTCAGAGCCAATGTGCTTACAGTTAACAGTATGGGTGAGGCAGCAGTTCCTTTTGTTAAAATGTGTCAGAAGAAATTAAAGCCTTTTCAGGTTAAGGTTAATATGGATAAGCTTGCTAAGGCTGTGGCTTAAGTAAGCAGATAGGAATAATATGGTTAAAGAAACATTTAACGCTAAAGAAACATTTGAAGCAGGATATGAGATGGGTAAGAAGGCTCTTCCGGGGCAGATATACTGTCTAAATGGAGATTTAGGTGTCGGAAAAACAGTATTTACGCAGGGCTTTGCGAAAGGTCTTGGAATAGAAGAGCCTGTCAACAGCCCTACATTTACAATTATTCAGGAATACCATGAAGGCAGACTACCATTGTATCATTTTGATGTATACAGAATTGGCGATGTTGAAGAGATGGATGAGCTTGGATATGAGGAATATTTTTATTCAGACGGGGTGTGCCTTATTGAATGGAGCACTCTTATACAGGAGATAATTCCAGATAATGCGATAGAGATAGTTATAGAAAAAGATCTTGAGAAAGGCTTTGATTACAGAAAAATAACTATCGGGCAGGAGGCAGTATGAGAATATTAGCGATAGAAAGTTCAGCAGTTACAGCATCAGTTGCGATTCTTGAAGATGATACACTGGTAGCTGAATACACAATTAATCATAAGATGACACATTCACAGACACTTCTTCCAATGATAGATGAGATATTTTCAATGGTTCAGTTAAAGCCTGATGATGTTGATGTTATAGCAGTATCAAAGGGACCGGGTTCGTTCACGGGCTTAAGAATTGGTGCAGCTACAGGCAAGGGAATTGCACTTGCGCTTGACAAAAAGATGGTGGCAGTACCGACACTTGCGGCTATGGCATATAATTTATATGGAGACAGCAGATATATATGCCCTGTAATGGATGCAAGAAGAAAGCATCTGTACAGTGGAATATATACATTTGACGGTGACAGGCTTATTACAGTAAGAGATGTTAATCTTGAGTCATATGATGAGCTTGCAGAAGAACTTGCAGGACTTGATGGACAGGTTGTATTAGTAGGTGATGGTGTGGATGTCGCAGGTGACGTCCTTAAAGAGCAGCTTGGTGACAAATGTGTTCTTGCACCGGCTCATATCAAGACACAGAGAGCTGGTTCAGTAGCACTTTTAGCAAAGCAGATGGCAGATAATGGTGAATATACAGATGCTGATGAGTTAAAGCCTGATTATCTGCGCCCTTCACAGGCAGAAAGAGAGAAAGCACAGCATGAGTCTTAAATATGTGATAAGACCGATGACGGAAGATGATACATTTGCAGTGGAACTGATAGAACAGGGAATATTCTCGCTTCCATGGTCGCAGAAATCATTTGCAGATGCGTGCAGGAATCAGGACAATGTGTATCTGGTATGCGAGGCAGACGGAGTAATAGCAGGATATTGTGGTATGTGGACTGTGCTTGGAGAAGGCAATATAACCAACATGGCAGTATCACCGGATTACAGGCGGTGCGGCATAGCACAGATGCTTATGCAATCAATGGAAAAGTATGGTAATGACAAGAATGTTACATCATATTTCCTTGAAGTCAGACAGAGCAATCTGCCAGCAATAGCCCTTTATGAAAAAATGGGGTATAAGAATATAGGAATAAGAAAAAGATTTTATGAAAAACCAGTTGAGGACGCAGTAATAATGTCTAAAATTATTGGGTGAAATAATAGACTGCATAATATATATTGATGTATAATAACAGAAGGAGGTGCGATTAATGCTTGATGTATGTTTACTGGGAACCAGTGGCATGCTTCCCCTGCCGGGAAGATGGCTGACATCGCTTATGACACGTTACAACGGAAGCAGCCTGATGATAGATTGCGGGGAGGGAACACAGATAGCTGTTAAGCAGAAAGGATGGAGTTTTAATCCTATAGATGTTATCTGTTTCACACATTATCATGCTGATCATATAAGTGGTTTGCCGGGGCTTTTGCTCACAATAGGTAATTCTGACAGAAAGAAGCCTTTAACTCTTGTAGGACCTAAGGGGCTTGGCAGGGTAGTTTCTTCACTCAGGGTAATCGCACCAGAGCTGCCATTTGAACTTAGGCTGATAGAACTTACCAATCAACAGGAGCATTTGTCAATATGTGGATATGAGATAGATGCATTCAGGGTTAATCATGCGGTTATATGTTATGGGTATTCGATAAGTATTCCAAGAATAGGCAAGTTTGATGTAGAGAAGGCAAAAGAACTTGGAATTCCGTGCAGTATGTGGAATAAACTGCAGCATGGAACAGCGGTTACAATAGATGATAAAGAATATACTCCGGATATGGTTATGGGTGCGGCAAGAAAGGGACTTAAAGTAACATATTGTACAGATAGCAGGCCTGTCCAGATTATAGCAGATAATGCTAAGGAATCAGATCTTTTCATATGTGAGGGCATGTATGGAGAGGATGGTAAGGAAGCTAAGGCAAAGGAATATAAGCATATGACATTCACAGAAGCGGCACAGCTTGCAAAGAATGCAGATGTCAGGGAAATGTGGCTGACACATTATAGTCCTTCGCTTGTGAGACCTCAGGATTATGTTGATAAGGCAAGAAAGATATTTCCTGCAACAATAGCAGCTAATGATGGAAGAACAGTTGAGTTGAAGTTTGATGATGAGGGTTAGATTATGAAAAAATACGGAAGGACGATAATTGTAATAGCAGTATTGGTTGCGTTGGGACTGGGGTATTACTATTACCTTGCTAATAAGGATACAGGGAAAGATGCTACTGATATTGCGGCAGATACCGGTGAGGTTTCTGTGCTTATTTCAAAAGATATTATGGCTAATTATCCGGAATCACCTAAGGATGTAGTCAATCTGTATGCAAGAATAACGAAGGCATATTATGATACATCACTTACTGATGAACAGATTGAAGCATTAGGAAAGCAGGCACGTCTGATGTTTGATGATGAATTAAAGAATACGCAGACAGATGCGGATTTCTATGAGAAACTTAAGGAAGATATAGGCAATTATAATTCAACCAAAACACGTATAAGTTCATATGTTATACAGAGTGCTGCCAAGACTAAATATTCAACATTTAAAGACAGGCAGTATGCATCAATCGCATTAGTGTATTATTTGAGACAGGGTGACAAGCTTATAGATTCACCAACAAAATTCACCTTAAGAAAAGATGATGATGGACACTGGAAGATTCTTTTCTGGGAGCTAACTGAAATAGACAGCGATACAGAATAATAGGAGATATAAAATGAGCGAAAAAGATGATGTTCTTATTCTTGCAATAGAAAGTTCATGTGACGAGACAGCAGCAGCAGTAGTAAAGAATGGAAGAGAGGTATTGTCAAACGTGATTAATACCCAGATAGCCATACATACAGAGTATGGTGGCGTAGTTCCTGAAATTGCGTCAAGAAAACACATAGAAAATATTAACCCTGTAATAAGGAAAGCACTTGAAGATGCAGGAGTAACACTTGATGATATAGATGCAATAGGCGTTACATATGGTCCTGGACTTGTGGGCGCGCTTCTTGTCGGAGTTGCGGAGGCTAAAGCAATAGCATTTGCAAAGAATAAACCATTAGTAGGAGTGCATCACATAGAAGGCCATATCAGTGCCAACTATGTTGAGAATAAAGAACTCGAACCTCCTTTTGTTGCGCTTGTTGTTTCGGGAGGACATACACACCTTGTTAAGGTCAACGACTATGGCGAGTATGAAATAGTTGGAAGAACAAGAGATGATGCGGCAGGAGAAGCATTTGACAAGGTTGCAAGGGCAATAGGATTGGGATATCCGGGAGGACCTAAGATAGATAAGCTTGCAAAGGAAGGTAATCCGGATGCAATAGAATTTCCAAGAGCACATGTTGATGATGCTCCTTATGATTTTTCGTTTAGTGGAATAAAATCAGCAGTACTTAATTATATTAATTCTGCCAATATGCAGGGAAAAGAGATAAACAGGGCTGATGTAGCAGCGTCATTCCAGAAGGCGGTAGTAGATGCTCTTGTTTCACGGGCAGTAAGGCTGGCAAAAGAATGTGGAATGGATAAGCTTGCAATAGCTGGAGGAGTTGCGTCTAATTCAGCGCTTCGGGCAGCAATACAGGAAGAGTGTACAAAGAATAACATCAGATTCTATTCGCCATCACCTATATTATGTACAGATAACGCAGCTATGATAGGAGCGGCGGCATATTATGAATATATTAAAGGAGTTCGTCATGGCTATGATTTAAACGCTATCCCGAACCTTAAATTAGGAGAACGCATATAATGAATACGGCTATAGTTCTTGCGGGTGGAAGTGGCAGGAGAATGAATAGTGATATTCCAAAGCAATATATGATGCTTAAAGGAAAACCAGTAATATACTATTCACTGAAAGCATTTCAGGATAACCTGCATATAGATGATATAATACTGGTAACATCTGATCATTACATAGAATATGTAAAAAAAAATATTTTAGATGATACACTTGATAAGGTTTCAAAAGTTATACAGGGCGGCGTGGATCGATATGATTCAGTATGGGAAGGACTGAAATGTATCAAGGAATCCGGATATGTATTCATACATGATGGTGCAAGACCGTGTATAAGTCAGAAGCTTATTAACGACTGCTATGAAACTGTTGTTGAAGATGGGGCGTGTATAGCGGCAGTACCTGTTAAAGATACTATTAAGATAGCAGATTCAGAAGGCTATGCAGCAAAAACACCAGACAGGAATACATTGTGGCAGATTCAGACACCACAAGTATTTGAGTATGATATAATAAAATCTGCATATAGCAGTCTGTATAGAAGCGGCAGATTTAATGGGGTAACAGATGATGCGATGGTACTTGAAAGATTTGGAGAACATCGTATAAAACTGGTGTACAGTGATTATAGAAATATTAAGATCACAACACCAGAAGATATGAATACAGCAGAAATGTTTATAGAAAATATATTTTAATAGATAATTATATTAAATGCAGTATAAGGAGACAGGTATGAGTGGTTTTTCAGTTAAAAGAGTTAATATTGTGGGTGCATTTGCATCATTATGGGCGTTTATATTTGCATTTTTTCCGTTTTACAGAATAGAACCGATGGAAGTACTTATACAGCAGGCAGGGAAGCAGGCTGAATCATATGCTTTAACTAAAAATCTGGTGTCATATAATTTTTTTGGTGTATTGTGCCTTATGTTGTCTATAGTTGCATTTGGATTATACATATGGAATAGTTCGCAGCTTGTAAGAGCTGCTGCGATAATAGTTTCGGTAGTAGATTTTATAAGCCTTATGCTTGCGCTTATAGTGGGCAATTCTAATATAAAAGATATCAAATCAATAATTACATATGCTGTTCAGTACAGTGGTTCTGGAATGAAAACCAGTATGTTTGTAAAGACATCCGTAGCATATGGATTTGTGCTTGAAATATTGATGATAATAATAATGGCAGGTTCGTATTGGATTAACGAATTTGTTTTTAAACCATATGTAATGGGAGATAAGTCTGGTGCTAAAATTAATCCTCTTGAAGGAATAGTGGGAACTGCAAAAGCAAGCTATGCAAGACAGTTTTCAGAACATATACATATGAAAACATCTGGTACAGAAGAGGGTAAGAAACATCCTGATAATATACTTGATGAAAAAAAATAAAAAAACTTTTAAAAAGCTGTTGACAAAGTCACACCGTGATGATAATATAATCAAGTCGCTGGTGCGACACAATAAAATAGCTATGGAGAGGTACCGAAGTGGTCATAACGGGGCGGTCTTGAAAACCGTTTGTCTTCACGGGCGCATGGGTTCGAATCCCATCCTCTCCGCTTAAGCCGTTCATTAAACATGAATGGCTTTTTATTTGCCAGAGGTGCTTATGAGCATAATGCACAAGAAGCTGATGCAAGTAGTGCTGGTGAAAGGACTTGATATACAAGATGTTGTCACTTTGAAAAAATATGACAAAAAAGTAAAAAAGTTCTTGACAAACAAGAATGGCAATGATATCCTAATTAAGCTGTCGGCGGGAAATGCTGATAACACTTAATGAAGTTCTTTGATAACTGAATAGAAAGACAACCTTGAAATTCTTTGAGAATTTTAAAATG